>Ga0123335_1001427_pt1 | contig 38837 bp, 39 predicted proteins | sample BiotimSIPDNA_2_FD_89707 | JGI IMG/M metagenome (GOLD analysis project Ga0123335, IMG submission 89707) | Anaerobic biogas reactor microbial communites from Washington, USA - Biogas_R2 time_0 SIP DNA | ecosystem: Engineered > Bioreactor > Anaerobic > Unclassified | place: Washington, USA... | reverse complement strand
TCCTCAAATTAAATTCAAATTAATTTTTGGGGGCTAAAAACCGTTGCCCACCAACTTTTATTATATATTAAAGGGGGTCTTATATCAATATGCGAAGGGAAAACTATTTGCAAAACAATCTTTGAAAAATCATTATTCAAAAAAAACTAGTCTCCGAAGAGGAACTGTTTTACGAATTTAAATCTGTATTTTTCATCTCTTTCAGATTCATTTGTTTCTTAGCACGCGACTCAAGTTCTTTATCAATTTCAGATAAAGGAATATCCATTTGAGCTAACATGACCATAATGTGATAAATAAGGTCTGAAGTTTCCAGAACAATCTCTTCTTTTTTAGCGTTTTTTGCGGCAATAATCATTTCAGAGCACTCTTCCCCGCACTTTTTCAATATTTTATCTATTCCTTTTTCAAATAGATAACAGGTGTATGAGCCTTCGCTTTTTACATTTTTTCGTTCGTTTATTATTTTTTCAAGTTTTTCTAAAGAATCCATATTTACCTCTTTTACAATATTTTATTAAAAAAACAGGATTTATTCCCAGTATGGCAAGCAGGTCCTGTCTGAATGACCTTAATCAATAAAGTGTCATTATCGCAGTCAGCAAAAATACTTACCACTTTTTGGATATTTCCAGAAGTCTCTCCCTTGTTCCAAAGTGCTTTTCTGCTTCTGCTGAAGAACCAGGTATACCCTGTATCAAGTGTTTTTTTAAGACTTTCTTTGTTCATATATGCCAACATTAGCACCTCATTTGTCCCGTGTTCCTGAATAATTGTTGGAATCAATTCTGATTTTTCAAATAAAAAATTATAATCCATATATCACCTTCCCTCCGCGATCATAATAGCTTCTTTTAAAGAAAGGGTTCCCGCATATATGCTCTTACCACAGATAGCTCCAAAAATACCCTCTTGTTTCAATAATTTAATATCTTCTATGTCCTTAACTCCACCACTGGCAATGATTTCACATGAAGCAATGTCTTTAATTCTTTTTATCCCTTCTATATTTACTCCTTGAAGAGTACCATCCTTTGAAATATCAGTGTAAGCAATGTACTTTACTCCCATTAACATCATATCTTCAATGAAGTCGATATAGTGTAATCCACTGTCAACATTCCAACCGGAAGTCTTTACCCTATTGTCCCTGACGTCTACTCCAACAATAACGTTATCTGGATAGTTCTTAAGAAGTTCCGCAAGAAATACTTTATCTTCCACTGCCGCAGTTCCAATTACAAGTTTATCAACGCCTGCTTTTAGGCAAGTGTCAACACGATTCATGCTTCTTATTCCCCCTCCTGTATCGATTTTTACAGGAAATTCACAAAGCCTTTTAATTATTTCGAAATTAACAGCTTGGTTCCCCCTGGCAGCATTCAAATCTACAACGTGAATATGTTTTGCCCCTTCATTCATAAATCTTATAGCAGTTTCAAACGGATCTTTTGCGACTTCCTCGGACAAAGAATAATCTCCCTGGTACAACCTCACACATTTTCCATCGAGTAAATCGATTGCAGGATATATTATCATTTAATCCTCCTATATAACAAAAACCTATCTCAATGTCTGAAACGAAATATACTATATCATGCCTTTGGATGAAGGAATTCCGGAACTAGAAATCTTTACAGCCTCTTTCAAACATCTGGCACAAGCCTTGAATAACGCCTCAATTTTATGATGATCGTTATTCCCATTCAAACTCTTTATATGTAATGTTATTTCTGCATTGTTGGCAAGAGCACGGAAAAACTCTGGAGTAGCATCTGTTTCGTAGTCCCCGCAGTTCTTATACAAAAAATCACCTTTAAAATCACAGAAACCCCTACCGGAAATATCTATGGCACAAAAAGCCAAGGATTCATCCATTGGTATAAAGCAATCTGAAAACCTGTTAATTCCTTTTCTATCTCCAAGGGCAACTTTTATTGCCTTACCCAATACAATTCCAATATCTTCAACGGTGTGGTGACAATCAACGCTTAAATCTCCTTTTACTTCCAAGAAAATATCAATCCCTGAGTGGGTTGCAAAAGAGTTGACCATGTGATCGAAAAAACCTATTCCCGTTTGGCTTTTCACCCTTCCAGTTCCATCCAAATTAACTATGATGGAAATATCTGTTTCACCTGTTTTTCGCTCAATTCTTGCTTCTCTCATTTCTCACCTCTATTTTTGAAAATATTATCTAAAGAAGAAAACAAAGCAGATTGTTCCTCCTCATTTCCTGCAGAAATCCTTAAAGTATTATTATTGAAATATCTTATTGCTATTCCATCGCTTAACAACTTATCATATATCTCTTTTGCTCTTATAGTTGATACGTAAATAAAATTGCCTCCTGAAGGAAATACTTTTATTTCATCAGTATATCGCTGTAACCCAGCATAAAGATTGTCCCTCATTCTAATAATTTTTTCTATTCTTTGTTTGTTTTCTTCTGAATGAGAAAGAAGTATAGAACCAAATTTTTGGGTTACTGAATTAATATTATAAGGAGCCTTAACTTTCTTCATTGTGGAAATTAACTCTCGATTTGATACTGCAAATCCTAATCTGATAGATGCTGCGGCAAAAGCCTTGCTCATAGTTCTTAAAACAATTACATTGGAAAAATCCTTAGCAATATTTAAAATTGATTGGTCAGAAAAATCCATGTACGCCTCATCGACAACGAACAAAATATTCGGACACTTTTGAAGTAATTTGATTATATTATCTCTTGAAATAACCTGACCAGTTGGGTTGCATGGATTAGAAAATATTACAATCTTTGGCTTTGATTCTTCAATTGCCTGAATTAGTGCATATACATCAATCGGTTCATCATAAGGATTGTTAACTGAAATTACTTCTGCCCTTCGTAAATCAGAATAAAAACGATACATGGAAAAGTCTGGAGCTAACGTCAACACTTTATCTCCGTCCTTCAAAAAAACTTGTATGATAAGATTTATTAACTCATCTGAACCGTTCCCAGCTATAACTGAATCAACATCGATGTCTTTGGATCTTGCAAATCTGTAACACACTTCTTTTGAATATGGGTCAGGGTATCTGTTAAAGTCTATATCTTTCAAGGAAGATTCAAACTCTTTCAGAATATTATCGGGTATAGAAAAAAAAGACTCATTCGCATCTAGTCTGACTTTAAACTCCCCTTCTATTGGTTTATAGGGAATCATATCCAATAACCTTTTTTCTATTTCATACTTCACGAAACAACCTCATTGCTAATGTTTTTGTAATACTATTTTAACTGATTTCTTCTATTCAAGTCTAACTCTAATTGAATTAGCGTGGCCGGTTAGACCTTCCCTCTCGGCAAATATTATAACACTCTTGGAGTCCTCAATAAATTTTGATTTAGAGTAAGAAATATACTGCATTTTTTTTGTAAAGCTTTCTACTGATAGGGGAGAAAAAAATCTTGCTGAACCACCTGTAGGAAGAACGTGATTACTTCCCGCAATATAATCCCCTATTGGCTCAGGGGTATATTCTCCAAGGAAGACTGATCCTGCATTATAAATTCTTTCCAATATAACTTCTGGCTTCTCAACCATAATTTCAAGATGCTCTGGGGAAATGTAATTTGCAATTTCTATACTCTCTTCAATGTCTTTGGTGATAATAATCACTCCATATTCCTCTAAAGCCTTGCTTGTTATCTCTGCTCTTTCAAGGCGAGATAGTTGATTTTTTAGTTCTTCTAATGTTCTCTTCGCAACTGCCTCTGAATCTGTTACCAAAATGGCTGAAGCAAGTTTATCGTGTTCTGCCTGAGAAATTAAATCAGCGGCAATGAACCTTTCCCTTCCTTTGTTGTCAGCAATTATCGTAATCTCAGAAGGTCCAGCAATCATATCTATATCACAAGTTCCATAAACCAATTTTTTGGCAGTAGCTACATATATATTCCCAGGCCCAACAATTTTATCAACCTTTCTTATGGTTTCAGTTCCATATGCTAAAGCCGCTATCCCGTGGGCCCCTCCAACCGTATAAAGAGAATTGACTCCAGCGATATATGCTGCGGCAAGTATATCCAAATTTACTCCATTTTTTGATGGAGGAGTAATTATAACTATCTCCTCTACTCCCGCAATTTTCGCGGGGATTGCATTCATTAAAACAGATGAAGGATATGAAGCAGTACCTCCGGGTACATATAACCCCACTCTTTTCAGGGGACGAATAATTTGCCCCAATTCACTTCCCTCGTCAGTTATTTTTATCCCTTTTTGTATCTGCTCGTTGTGAAAAGCGCTTATCCTTTCTGTTGCTTTTATCAGAACATCTTTAAACTCCTCATCCAGAGAAGTAAAGGCTTCTTTAAAATCCTTACCAGTATACTCTTTTATTTCCTCAGTTCCATCAAACTTAAGTGCGTACCCTTTTAGCGCTTTATCCTTATTCTTTCGCACATTTTCAAGTATTTCCCTAACAACGTTCTCAACATTCTTATTGTTGGTTAAAACCTTTTCTCTTTGCATATCGAGAAAATCAAAGATACTCTCTTTAGAGGTATTAATTATCTTCATTTCGTTTTCCTTTTACTTTATTCTCTATTTTTCCGTATTTACATACTAATTGCTGGCACTAACCAGTGTTACATTCCCATGATACTATACAATACACTATATATTCACTGATATCTTCCTGCAAAAACTAAGTATTTCTTCCTTTTTAGTTTTTAAACTTACTGGGTTTGATATCAGACGAGCTGAAATCTCGGCCACAGTTTCTATTACTTCAAGCCCATTTTCTCTTAGAGTCGAACCTGTTTCGACAATATCCACAATACCATCAGCAAGATTTAAAATTGGAGCAAGCTCAACTGACCCTTCGATTTTGACAATTTCAATCGGATAATCCTTAGTTTCAAAATACTCCTTAGTCACTTCTGGATATTTTGTGGCAACAGTTTTTAAACTATACCCTGAATAAAACTTTTTTCCCTTCAATACCGCAAGAGCAAATCTACACTTTCCGAAAGGAAGAGCGGCTATCTCGTTAACAGGTCTTTTCATTTCCATAAGAGTATCCTTTCCGACCACTCCTATATCAGACACTCCTCTTTCGACATATGTTACGACATCGCAGGCCTTTGCAAAAATAAAGCGATACACACCATCCACTTCAACCACTAACTTTCTCCCTTTGTCCACTAAGCAACCACATGCTATTCCAGCTTTCTCTAAGAGTTCAACTGTTTTTTCCTCTAATCTTCCCTTTGTAAGTGCAATATTTAGCATTTTTTTCTCCATTAATTCTTTTTGTTCAAGATATAAATTACATTATATATAATAATATTCGTCTATATCCGTTATTAACTATATGTCATTCTCCTTAATTTTCCCATCCTTATCTATTGTTATGACTATTTTTGCTTTTATCGCATTAGCCCATTTTATTGTATCCTCTTCCGAATCGCATAATGAGACAACACATCTATATCCTCTTTCCTTTAATTCAACGAATATTGGATCTTCATAATTAACTTGAGCACTAGAAGAGGAAAAAACCACTGCCTTTTTTCTATCTAAGTCGTCTATTTCCATTTTCGATAAAATTTCCAGAGCTTCGTTGAAATTAATTGCAAATCCGATTGCAGGGATATTCAAGCCATAGTCACCATATAGAGAATCATATCTGCCCCCAGACATTACTTCTGTACCTACTCCATCCACAAAACATCTAAAAACCATACCTGTATAATATTGATAATCATTTAGTATTGATAAATCAAACAAAATATTATCCTGAAGTCCCTCGTTCATCAAACCCTGGTAAAGTTTTTCCAGCTCCAGTACTGCGGAAAAAGCTTGATTGTCTTTTAATATATTTTTTGCCTGAGACAATATCTCTTTCCCGCCAAAGAGACGTGCTATTTCTTTTAGAATTTTACCTTTTTCTCCTAATTTTGAAGCAATTAAGTCAACCTCCGGGAAGTTTTTCTTAGAGATGGCACTTTTTGCAGCCTCTTTGAACTGTCCAAACGAGTCTAGAACTGAACCAATTATTCCCATATGTCCTATCTCGATAAAAAAATCGTCCCCGAATAATTCCTTCATGCTTTTTATCCCAAGAATCAGAATTTCTAAGTCAGATTTATAGCCAGTTCCTCCGATAAGTTCAATACCCATCTGAATGATTTCATCTGATTTCCGATTAAAACTCAAATTTCTCTTAAATACCGGTTGAGAATAATATAATTTAATAGGAAGCACAAAATCTTTTAGTCTTGATGCAAAGAGTCTTGCGATTGGTTTTGTAGAGTCTGGTCTCATTGTTATGAGTCTTCCGCTACCGTCAGTAAGTGTATAAAGCTCGTTCTGAGAAACTCTACCTACCCCTTCTGAAAATACATCATAAAACTCAAGACTGGTTGTCATTACTTCATCGTATCCATAATTTTCAAATAAGTTTCTAACCCGGTTTTCGGCATTTCTTCTAATTTTGCACTCTTTAAAAAGATAGTCCATTGTGCCTTCGGGAGTAATTTTATCATATCTTCTCATCTTCTCTCCTTTATCGCATTAGCGTGCTAAAGTGCTTTGATATTAACATGTATAATCGATTGTGTCAATAAAAAATCAAGGATTTAGGCCCTTGACTTTTTTCTTAACCAAATATATTGAAATTATATCAGTAAACTCCTGTCAATTCTTTCTGTTTTTAAACTTCTTTACTACTTCTTTTTCTTCCAAAGATTGAACTTATATCAACAAACTACTGTCAATTCTTTCTGTTTTTAAAACTTCTTTACCACTTCTTTTTCTTCCCAAGATTGAGCTTATATCAACAAACTCCTGTCAATTCTTTCTGTTTTTTTAAACTGCTGTACTACTTCTCTTTCTTCCGAAGAAAGAAAACTGAGAGCTTTAGAAACAATTCTTTGATTAATTTCTGGATAGAAGTAGAAAGCTTCTGCAATAGATCCAGTAATGGCTGCTAATGTGTCGCTGTCACCCCCCAATGATATGGCAGTTTGTATTGCATCTATAAAGCTTTTAGACTCTAAAAAAGCCCTGATAGCCTGAGGCACTGTACCTTGACAAGTTACATCATAAGTATAACTCTTCCTGATATCATCTATTCTAAAACTCATTGGATAGTAGTTATAGTGAACGTACTTTAGAATATACTCTTTACTTTTTCCTTGTCGACAAAGCAAAATACAGGCGGCTACTGCCTCTGCCCCTTTTATTCCCTCGGGATGGTTATGGGTTACCTCAGTTACTTTCCTAGATAATTCTTTTAGTTGGTCCATATTCGAAGCAAACCATCCTACTGGACTAATTCTCATTGCAGCACCATTCCCATAACTTTCGTAAGGCTCCGGATTTTCACTCTCAAGCCATTGTTTGAATGCTTGCCCGTAATCGCCGTTTGGGTTTTTACATCCAAAATACCTCATCCAATATACAGTTTTTTCTGATAGATCACTATAATCTTCCTTTGAATCCAGTAGAGCCTTGGCTACTGCAACAGTCATTATACTATCATCAGTTGCGTAACTACCCTCTTTGAACCAAACAAAATCCTTTTCTTTGATATTGTTATATTCATATAAAGAACCTACTACATCCCCAATAATTGCTCCAATCATATATTCCTCCAATATACTTTTGTTAATTATACATCTTTTTATAAGCTCTTTAAAGGATAAAAGAAACTGTTAACAAATAGTATAATGCTACGCTATCGAAACCGTTAAAGAATTTAGTGTAATTGAGTTAGGAGTATTTAAGGTTACCCCAGACATTACTAAATAAACATATCCATCGTTTGCTAAAGAAAATGAAGAAAGGTTTAATGTTACATTTTCGGTTCTGTTAGTTCTAAAAGTAATATTGCTAGATGTTCTAATTAACGTCCCCGAAGAGTTATATAGAGAAAATCTTGCAGTACTATTTTTATTCTTTACTGTACTTCTATAGTTTATGGTAATTGAGAGAGAATTAACAGTGTTCCCAGTCAAGTTGTATACGTTAACACGATTAGTTCCTGCTAAGTATGCTTGTAGAGATACTGCTATCAACTGTGACTCCGAATTTTCTTCAGGGACAAATACATACGAATATCCTGCAGGGGGAGTTACCACTTTAAAATTGTATTGTTCCTCATAAGCATATTTTGCCCCAGTATAAGGTACAGTCAGTAAAAAAGTCATAAGTAAAACAATCGTGAGGATAATTAAGTTTTTCTTCAAAGTCATTTTCATTCTTCCACCTGCTTTTGAGTGGTAATAAAATCTAGATCCAGTGATTTTACAGGTCCCACTGGAGTACTTCCATAAAGAACAAACCTAACATACTTATACTCATCAACGGCCAGATCAAAAGAAAAAGGTAAGGAAGAAATCAAAGTCCCAGTACCTGAAGAGGAAGATCCCAGATCATATATCGAATAGTTTGGAAGAGAATATCCAGAAACGGACAATACAGTCATGGCAACATTAACCGCTACCTCAGAATTCTCATTAGTAATTTTAAAAATATATTCTTGTGTTTGCGAATTTTGCAAAACAACAACACCATTATTTGATGCCTCAACTTGCGAGTCAATACATTCAACATTTACCGAATATCTGGCAACGCGTGCTGAATCACTTGCGTTAGTCGAATAGGTATATTTTCCAAGTGTTACCCCTACCGACACGACAAGGAGAAGTAATGCCGAATAAAGCATATACCTCAGAACCTTTTTTAATACTTTTGTCGAGAGCGGTTTTTTCATTTGATTTTTTCTCAGTTTTTTTATTTTGTATGTTAGTTGCGAAAATTTCTTATTTGGTTATACGCTTACTTGATTTTACCTTCTTTTTTGTTTCTTGCTTTTATGGATTTCTTAATCCAAGCTACGATACTGTCTGAAAACAATAATGCCAGTAAGATTATGAGAGCAACAGCTATCCCAACTGGAGTTTGAAACCATCCGAGAACTTTTCCAATACCCTCTATTTTCCCTACAACTTTTCCAATAACATTTTCCGAGGCCACCGGATCATCTGGAGTATTGTTAGCATCTCCTTGAGCAATATAGTTTTCTTCTGATATATCTACAATTCGATGAGTAACAAAAGAGTTCCCATGTTTATAAGTGATTATTTCCCCAACCTTATAGCCCTGTTCTTGAGACTTAATTATCACCAGATCATCAACGGAGATCTCTGGTTCCATGCTACCTGATGTAACAATTGCACTTGCATAACCAAATATTTTTGGCATCGGGTTTTTGAAGAAAAACTTTGATATAGCGTTATACACGCCTAGAATAAAAAGCATTATTACAAAGATTGAGACTAAGGATATAAAAATCTTAGCAACAATTTTTAATATTTTCTTTTTTTTTAATGTTCTATCCAAGATGTTTTTCTCCTAAATATCAGTATACAACTATATTATTATCCCTATACAATATTCCTTTTTCACCAAATAATTTGTCTTTTGGGGCCCTTAGCTCCGCAAAATCCCATGTCACGTCTGGCGCGCCATGGGATTTGCTTTGTCACAATATTAAGCTACGCTATTAGGCGGCAACCTGATCAGCCTTAACTGACAGTGTTACTGTTACCTCGGCAGTTCCATCACTTCCCAGCGCTGTATCAAATTCATCCGAAGCAGCACCATTTGAAAATACCCATCTCCAGTATACGCTTACAGCTGAAGTTGATGCTCCGGGAGCAAGTGTTTGGTTTAAAACTGATGCTAGAGCTGAATCAAGAGCTACATCTCCGGCGTCATAGAAGTTTGTGTTGTCAACGCTATACTGTATTGGAACGCCTGCAACATTTGTTTCAGATAGTGTAAGAGAAGAAACTGCAACTGATACCTCGGAGGCATTTGCAAATACTAACTCTATACTTCCACTAGTTCCGGGGGCAATAACCTTCTCAGTTGAACTGACGGCAGAGCCATAAGCAAAATCGAACAAATCGACGGATCCTTCATTGAAGCCAGTTGTGGTTACTTCGAATTTGGCAACCCTTGCTGTATCGCTTCCGTTAAATGAAGTTGTAAACTTTGCAAGAGTATTGCTTACAAGCACTCCAGTTAGCATCGCCACAATCAATAAAACTACTGCCATTTTCAAAACTTTGTTTCCATTAAATCTAATTTTCTTTTCCATTTTTTTCTCCTTTTAAAGTCGTAACTTTTTTTTATTTTTCATTATTTTTACAATATCAGTTTTCCCTTAACTCTCATGTAACAATATCACCAATAATCAGCGGTATTGTGCTTAAGTCACACTATTTATCCGGTTTCTCGGTGACTTCGTCACTTAGGCTGTCTTCTGATACTTTTTTACCCTCATCATCTGCCAAAATTATATGGATGGTATCTTCATTTCCAGCTTCGATTAATCTCATGGGTTGTGTATTTTTGCTTGATTCTAGGAGCTTATTCTTTGCGATCTTTCTCCTGAGTAGGTCATATACAATTATCAGAAGTACAGGTATACCTAGGAAAAGAACCAGACCTATTGGCGTCTGCAGAGCAAGGGATATATACCCCAGATTTTTTATTTTTGAAGAATAGAGTCCTATTATTGAAGAGTCCCTCACTTTTGCGGGCTCCCCGTTTATTTCCATGTCGACGTTATTGTTCGCATCTCCCTTTGTAATATAATATTTGCCTTGAGAGTCTTCACTTATTTCAACAACTCTATGGGTAATTACTACATTATCCTCCGTTAGAAAGGCAATTATCTCATTAACCTCAATAATGTTACCTTCTTTAATAGCCTGTATAATAATTAAGTCCCCACTTTTTATCGCTCCAACCTCTCCAGTGTCCATACTATCTGACATTACTGACAAAGGTATTAATCCAATTACCGAGGGGGGCGTTTCCGGGTTTATCGCTCCTTTTATTATTAGGCTAAGGTTGGCCAAAATGAGTAACACTAGTAAAGCACAAATAATAATCGCTATTACCTTAAAACACACAATTAGTGTCTTCTTGGTCTTATCATTTATCCTTATTTTTAAAGGGAACATTACTCTTTTTTCTCCTATATGACTAACGCCATTTTATTATAAATCTTCCATTTGAGCCATTAAATTGCATAAATATTATAAATAAACATAAAATATTTTACTATTATTTTATTGCATGTGAATTGATTTTTCACACTTCCGTTTGGACTAAGTTCGATATCTCTGATATCATCCTTTTCAGCCCCCGAAATCTCTTCACAAAAGTTTCAGAATTCTTTTTTTAAACGGATGTTTATTACAGTCTGTTTTATTAGATTTTTCGTGGGATGGAAAACCTTATGCCAAAAAAAATCTATTCTGATTGGGCCTATCTGATTGCCATTTTCCATATTGATTCAATCATGCGCATTTGTTAAAATTGAATAATAGTTAGAGGGGTATTATTATGTTTTCTGATTTCAGTTTCGGATGTAATTATTGGGCGTCTTACTCAGGAACCAACATGTGGAGAGATTTCCAAATAGATGAGATTGATAAGGATCTTATCTCTCTTGAAAAAATTGGTGCCAAAATTTTGCGAGTATTTCCACTTTGGAGTGATTTCCAACCAATTTCTCCTATCTTCACACAAGAGGGAAAACTTCTACAAGTAGTAGACAATCACAATAACCCCGTTTTAGACAATGGGATTGATCCTGTAATGACTCAAAGATTAGCTTCTTTTTTAGACCTTGCTGAATCACATGGATTCAAAGTAATCATTTCATTATTGACTGGTTGGATGAGCGGTAGATTGTTTGTTCCTACTCTTTTTTTTAATCGGAACGTATTAACCGACCCTTTATGCCTAATTTGGGAAAAGAAATACGTGCAGGGTATAGTAAACGAGTTCAAGAGAAATAAGACCATAATCGCATGGGATTTGGGTAATGAATGCAATTGCATGGCAGAGGTTTCTAATCGCGAACAAGCCAGGCTCTGGACTTCTTTTATAGCCGATTCAATAAAAATTTTAGATAACAGACCTATAATTTCTGGAATGCATAGCCTGGATGCCTCTACTGAAGGAATATGGGTAATAGAAGATCAAGCAAACTATTGCGACGTGCTAACCACACATCCATACGACTACTGGGTCCCCTACTGTTTATCGGATTCAATTAATTCCACTCGCTCTGTCCTGCATTCAGTTGGGGAATCCTGTCTATACTCATCAATAGGAGAAAAACCTTGCATCGTTGAAGAAATCGGAACTATGGGTCCCATGATAGCAGATGAAATATTCTCAGAAAACTATCTTAAAACAACACTTTTCTCTTGTTTTTTTAATGGTATAAAAACATATTTGTGGTGGTGCGCATTTGATCAAGATAATCTCACTTTCCCTCCTTATTCATACATGGGTTGCGAAAGAGAACTTGGATTAATGACTTCAGACAGAAAACTAAAGAATTTTGCAAAAAAGCTTCCCGATTATCTGAAGAGCATTGCGGAAATTAGTTTTCTTCCCTCAAAAGAATCCCCTTCAGTCGAATGTCTTCTTACCGATGGAATTGAGTCCTGGCCAGTATCCTTTGGCTCATATATTCTCGCCCGCCAATCGGGTTTAGATATCTCTTTTCGTTTGTCAAATCAATTATTTAAAAATAGAGCGAAAGCTTATATTCTACCCTCAATAAAGGGAAACCGGGTTATCGCTAAAAAGAGTTATTCTATCTTGATGGATTATGTGAAGCTGGGCTCTTCTCTGTTGATAACATTGGATGATGGATTTCTTTCTCCTTTTGAAAGTTTTACAGGGGTAAAAGTAAGCTCTTTTAAAAAAGCTCCGGCTAAAAAAACAATCCAGATGAAAGGTTTTCTGCATACTATTGAGATGGGTAGTGAATATGAATTAATCCCAACAACAGCGGAAATACTCGCCGAAAATGAGAGCGGACATCCTGTTTTCTTCCGAAATAAATATGGGAAAGGGTGGGTATATACTTATGCTTATCCAATTGAAAAATACGTTGGGTCAACACCCGCAATCGCTTCGGATGAAATGAGTTCGCATTTTTCCGTTTATAAAGAGTTTTCTAACATTCTTGATAAAGCGTTCTTAAACAAAAATGAAAAGAATATCATTGTATCCGAACATATTGTCTCGGATACAGAAGTAATAGTCTGTTTAATTAACTGCTCAAAATTAAATAAAGAAATTAAACTGGATTTAAACAACGGGTTTGTATTTAAGGAAGCAATAATTGGAAGCGTAAAAAATAACATGCTCTTTATTAATACAATGGATATAGCTGTACTAAGGGTAATCAAAATTTAATTCTAACCCTCGCTTCCCGATCAATTTATCATTATATTTCTAGTTTTTCGTCTAAAAAATAAGCTTATTGGACCCTCTTCGAGGGAAATAGTATACTGGTTTTTCAAGATTATCTTAAGGTTTTTAGATAAGTCTTTCTTTCTTCACTTATTCTGAAGCTATCCACTGCCTTTTGTATAGTCTTTTTTTGCACAGATTTCGGTAACTTTCTTGATTCAATATATGGCAGTGTTTCCTCATATTTGTGGACTAAGGCATAGCTCAAAAACCAAGCGAGCCCCATATCAACATAATACTCCCCTGTATCGGCTTCCAACGCAATCTTAATAATTTCCGGGGAAAAATTATCCTCCAAGAAAAACCTCATCAACATATTCAAGGCAAATCTTGAAACCCACGTACTTGCCCTAATCCACTCTTTTACTTTTTCAAGTAATTTTTCGGGATTCTTTGCAAAAACCTCCGGGGATAAGGTATCACAAACTGCCCAATTGTCAATATATGGGAAAAATCTTTCACATCCCTCTACCGCCCTATCAAAATTATCTTTTTCCTGAGACAAAAAAGCAGCATGGAGAATATTCTCCTCGTAGTATTTATGGGGCAGATCATTCAAAAAATCCTTTGCATAGTCAGAATGAATATACTGCTTTACAATACTTCTTATTCCATTAGCCCTTATCCCAATAAAATTGTCAATATTTACTGTGGGCACGAGTTTCGAAATGAACAATTTATATTTATCATCCTTTAATTCAAGCAATTTATTAAGGATTTCATTCATTGTTTTCCTCCTGAGCAAAAAAATATCTTTCATCCACTAAGTGTCAATGGAATTATACTATGATTATTAACTTGTAAATACAAGAAATATCCTTTATCAACATGGAATAATTCTAAGATTATTAACTTGTAAAAATTTTATCTTGATTATACCACAAGCTTTTTCCAAAAAATAAACATGTTAGATATTTTGCTTCTTGAATACAATATACTATTTGTAGTAGTATATAAAAATAGGTTATAAGGAGGCACTAATGAAAATTAATAATGAACTTAAACAACAGGCAGTTGACTACTCAATGGATTCGATTAAACAAATCTGCGAAACCATAGGTCCAAGGGAGTCGGGGATGCCCGCCGAACTAAAATGTCAAGAATGGATAAAAAAGGAACTCGAAGACAAAAAATGGGTTGATTCTGCAGAAATAGAGCCCTTTAAAATGGCGAGATACGGGCTTCTTTCTTTTGGCCCAGTAATAGGCACACTAATGATGATTGCGGCAATTTTTCAAGTAATTGCATACTTTATCCCATCAAGTGGATTAGTTCTTGCTGCTAACATAATAACGATATCTTTTTCTATTTTGTCTTTTATAATCGGAGTTCTGCAATTTCTTTTTTACAAACAGTTTTTAGATGTTTTTCTTCCGAAACTTGAGTCACATAACCTTTATGGAAAAATAAAACCCGAAGGAGAAATGAAAAGACGAGTTGTCATCGGAGGACACTGCGATTCTGCTTATGAATTTACTATCATGAAAATTCACCAGAATGTAATGGTTGCCTCAATAGCAATTAATATCATTTTTGTCCTTGTTGGAATTGTTATGGCCGCTATTAGTCTAGGAAGTCTTGCTAAAGAGATTCCACTATGGAGTATGATAATTTTCGCAGTTTCTGCAGTATTATATATCACTTTCTTTCTTCTTTTCGATTTCACAACTGTTGTACCTGGTGCAAATGACAACCTTACAGGTACTTTTGTTGCAGTATCTGTTGCGAAGTGTCTAAAAGAAAGTGGAGTTAAACTACAGAACACTCAAGTAGAAATTCTTCTAACCGGGTCTGAGGAGGCTGGCCTTCGCGGAGCAAACGCTTGGTCGAAAAAATACAAGCCCGTATTTGATGCTGAAGGAGTGGAAACTGTATTTATTGCTTTTGACAGTATGAGAGACTTTGACTGGATGACAATTTATCATAAAGATATGAGTGGTATAGTAACTAACTCCCCAAGAGCGGTAAAATTACTTGATAAAGCCGGGGAGCGATTGGGGTTAAAATTACCGCATGGCGTAGTCCCTGCAGGTGCTTCCGATGCAGCAGCTGTCTCTAAAAACGGTCTTCATGCTGTATGTGTCGCAGCTCAAAACCCACACGGAGCCCCCTATTACCATAATACTAGAGATACTGCCGACAATATGGATCCGAAAACCTTCGCCCTCGGGCTTGATATAGCTTTATCAGCTATTGAAGTCTTTGATGAGGAAGGACTTCCTGAAGTATAATCTGAACCAATAAATAGCACGAAAGGTATCCAAAAACTGGATACCTTTTTTATTGCTTTAATATTCTTAGCAAGAATCTATGGTATATTTACAGGGTTTTTATTTGTTCCGTAGTTGAATTCAACCACCATTTTAGATGCCTCTACACGATCTCCGAACCAAGACACTACGTTTTCGTTATTCCAGATTTGGTTTATTGACCTTTGATATGAATGAATTATTTCAGAATTGTATTCAACCTGAAGCACTTTGTCTCTTTTTGCTGTTACACAGATATTGTTAATCAATATACCGTTGATGAGTTGCCAATCAACAGAAAAATCCTCTTCCAATCCTTCCGCATTTTCACTTAAAGAAAATGGCACATAATCGTTATTATTCCCTATTATGTCAATAGTTTTGTATAGACTTATTTTTTGAGCAAATAATGTCCTGTTTTGGGTGGAAAAAACCGAGTCTAAAAACGACGATAGATCCGAATATTTTTTCATTATACTAAGTATTAGATTTGGATTAATGTGCACATCAAATAACTGCAATACTCTCTTATCATAACTGCTTGGGTCGAAGTCATCGCTGGCCCCGGAGAATTCAATTATTCCGTCAACCTTTACAGTAAATATTCCATCAGTTTTGCTGTATTCGGCTATGCTTTCCTGAATGAATATCGGGTTTTTATTCTTCTCATCCTCAAACATCGGCATATTGCTTTCATCTTTCTGAACATCCGTAAAAGAAATCTTCACATACTCGCTTCCCGAAATCTTTGCGTAATAATAAGTGATTTTAGGTTTATACCATTTTTTATCTTCAGGATTATCCTTGTAATTGGGCATTTCTTTGTTTGTATAATCGAAATTAGCCAGGGTTTCGTTGTAGATATCCACGGTATACTCGTATTCCTCTGATGCGGTAAGCAAATCTAAGGCTTCATTATACTTTATTGATGTCTTATTGGCCTCTTCGTGTATATTGCTTATTAGCTCTGCCTCAGATAAATTTGCATTACATGCGGAAAGAAGAAGGGAACCAATTAATAGAAGTAAAGTTAAGACAAATGATATTGATCTTCTCATAAGTCACTACTCTCACTATCAACACAAATTTCTTGTGAGGAACCAAAAACCTCAGGACTATTCTCCTCTAGTTTTTCTAGCAGATTTTCTGAATCACTTTCTCTTTTTGTTTGGAGTCTTTTCTGTATATCAAGCATTCTATTGCCAGAAAGTTTATAAAAGAACATCGGAATGATAGAAGCAAGATTTAGAACAGCAGGAATAATCGTAAAGAGCATAAAAATCCCACTCTGAGTAAACTCCAATTGCCAAGGAGAATGGTCATTTATAGTCGTCAGAGGAGTAGAAAACATAAAGTAAGTCAAAAAAGAAGCCAGGACAAAATCCTTTAACGCGCTCGAAACTTTTCCCCTTAACGAAATTATAGAGAAGGTAACTCCCTCTTGTCTTCTTCCAGTTTTGTCTTCCCAATAATCTAGGGTATCCATAGCCATCAGGTGAGGAACTACATTAAGTATGCCTACTGGAAGCATTGCAAGAAACATCAATGCAGATGTAACTATCCAAGGAACCTTATACCCCACAATAAAGACCAAAAGCAGTGCTAATGAGTGGAAAATAGTTGAGAAAATAAATAACTGTTTTGCATCCATTTTCTTTTTAAGTTTAGGTGCAAAAAGCATTCCTAACATTGCTGCGACAGCTCCTGGAAGAGCAAAAGCAATATTCAGGGAGCCGTTTCCATAAATATATGAAACTACATATATGATAGAAGCCGATACTAGATTTCTAAAAAAAGTAAGTAGATTGGAGATAATCATTATCCCAAACTGTTTGTTTTGGAAGAGATATTTAAACCCATCAAGTAATTTTGTGGTATCAAGTGTGGGTTTAATCCTTTCTTTAATAGAAAAAGCTCCCATTAACATGAATACTGGAGCTATCAGCCCGATAATTATACCCATGGTCATATAGCTATATTTCATATTCATGAATATTGCAAACAATGAATATAGAACTAGAGCGGACTGCTCACCTATCGACCCTACCACTCTACTTATAGAAATAAGTTTAGTTCTTTCATCGTTGTTTGGGGAGGCAACCGCTGGTAAACCATCGAGAGGAACTCCAACAATTGACCCGACAAAACCATATAGAAGGTAGGTTACATACATGTAAACCAATTTTAACTCTGATCCAAAAGAGTTTATGGGTAAAAAAAGGAGTATCGTTATTATTCCAAACGGAATAGCCCCAAAAATCAAATATGGTCTTAATTTCCCCCACCTTGTTCGTGTTTTATCAATAAAACTGCCCATTATTGGGTCATCAACACCATCAAAAATTTTGGAAATAAGAAACATTATTCCAACTGAAACAGGTTTTACACCTAAAACTGCTGTGTAAAAAATCAATAGATACCCTTGAGCAAGACCGCTAACTGCCGAAGCTGCAAAACGAGCCATAGAAAAGGTAATATAATCCTTTTTCTTTAAATATTTTTTCTCTGCAACATTTTCCATAAAAATACCATCAATAAATAAATTGCTTCTGACATTAAAACTTATTTTACTATAACATACCTGATATGTCCATATATGATAATCTTTTCAGTTTATGTCCGATATTCTTCTCTATTTAACTAACTAAAACCAACTTAGAGCTCTATCTTGACACCTTGTACACTTGTATTATCTTGTAATATATCTTATAATTTTAAAAAATCTAGGAGCAATAAATGAACGAAAAGATCAGAGAGTTTTTATCAATAATTTCTTCAAAACTTCCTTTTTCCTTTTTTTGCATCATAAGTATTTTCTTCCTAGTAATGATTATCGGCGGATTCAACTTTTTAAGCATGGTTGCGATTGTGATTGCGATGATTATTCCGATTATTATGATTCCTTTTGTTGTTAAGAAAAGCTCATCTATTATCTGGATATTCTTTTCTTATTTAGTAATCGTCTTAGGAAATTTTATTTTTTATTTAGTCTGGGGTGCTGACCCTTTTCTAACCAGAGGATTGAATAATCTCGCATTAACTATAGCACCAGTAGTATTAGCTATATTGTTTTGGTTTTTGCCTCGAATAATGGAAGCTAATGACTATAGATGGATTGCCATTATTATTTTAATAGCAATGACTATATCCAATCTTTTATCTTTTTTTGCTACCGTTTTTCGGGTGAGACCTAGAGTAGAATCAATGAAATCCGGACACGATGAATACCTTGCTTCCATTACTGATACTTCAGCCAACTCTCCAAACATATTGATAGTTTTAATGGATGACATGGGTTACTCGGATCTGTCAAGTTATAGCTATTTAGGCGAATCGGAAGCTACGATTAAAACCCCTAATATCGATGCGCTTGCAGACGATGGGGTTCTGATGGAGAACTTTTATTCGGCCTCTCCTGTTTGTTCCCCCTCTCGTTTCTCTCTACTAACTGGTAGATATTGTTCGAGAGGATATTTGGACGAAGTCGTTTTTCCAACCAAATTATCATGGAACCCTTTTGGAACAACAAGGTTTTTTAATCCCTTTCTATTTAAAAACAACGTAGATGGCATTCTAGGAGATGAAATAACAATTGCCGAAGCCCTGAAAAGCGCTGGCTACAATACTGGAGCAATTGGAAAATGGAATTTAGGAGATTATGGACAATATCTTCCCACCAATCAAGGGTTTAACTATTTTTATGGGAGCCATTATGTAAACGATATGACTCCATATAATTGGGTCAGGGAAGTAAACGGAGAACCTGTAGAGGTATTAAGCCATCATGATATCGAAGACCAATCAGAAACATCGAAAATGCTCACTCAGGAGGTCAATGGATTTATAAACTCATCAATCGATAACAACCAAAAGTTTTTTGCCTACTATGCTACTCCATGGCCACATTATCCTATTTTTTCGGGAGTAAAGGGAGACACTTCCGATGACTGTTATATTGACTGTATCGAGGAATTTGACTCTTACTTAGGTACAATAATTCAAAATCTTAAAGATCGCGGAGTATATGATGATACCCTTATTATTTTCTCCAGTGATAATGGACCTGGAAGAGAAGGCTCATCTGGAGCATTGAGGGGTAGGAAGGGAACAACTTTCGAAGGCGGGCAAAAAGTCCCTTTCATAGCAACTTACGTGAATGGAGGAATCGGAAAAGGAGGTACACTGCCAGTAAGCAATGTAATAGAATCTTCAGCAATGAACATAGATTTATTCCCAACCATTCTTTCTTATGCCGGGATAGACAACTTGCCATCTGATAGAATTATTGACGGAGTTAACATCCGGAACCTTTTAGAAGGAACTATACCTGTCAACCAACCTGTTCATGAATCCTTGTACTACATTGCTAAAGGAAATGTTTTGGCTGTTCAAAAAGCTCTTTCAGATGGAGAAAATACCTCGGTTTTCAAATATTACGAAAAAGTGCGATCCGAAAACACCGCATTTTTTGACCAAGTATATAAGAATTACCTCTTTAATCTTTCCCTTGACCCTATTGAGGCATATAACATTTCAATGGCACATCCGGAAATCTCACAATCTTTAAACGAAGACCTCCTCTTTTTTAGAGAACAACTCAAAGAGAACCAAAGAGGAATTATTAAGGATAATTGATACTACTTTATCTATTCTTTTAAGAAAACGGGATAATTGATACTTTTTTTAACTATTTATTAAACGAAAAAGGAGAATCCATGCCCCCTATCTCAGTAATGCTAAAACCCTCTTCAGCTATCTGTAACATGAAATGCCTTTATTGTTTTTATCACTCTTTAGCTAGCCAAAGGGAAAGCTTCTCACTAGGATTTATGAATGAAGAGATTCTAGAAGAAACGATAAAGAAAGTCTTTTCCTATTCTGATGGAAGCAGAGTATATTTGTCTTTTCAGGGAGGAGAACCTCTGCTAGCAGGAATTGATTTTTTTGACAGAGCCATGCTTTTTATCGAAAGATACAATACAAAAAACAGTGAAACAGAAATAGTAATTCAAACCAACGGGCTTTTAATCAATGAGGATTGGTGTGTGTTTTTTAAAAAGCACAATATTCTTATCGGACTTTCTTTGGATGGGGACGAAATTCATAATATCAATAGAATAAGTATTAATGGGGAACCTACTTTTAATCAAGTTCTAAAGAATGCAAAACTTCTTCAGAAAAATAATATTTCATTTAATATTCTAACAGTTGTTACTCCCCAAATTGCAAAGGACATTAAGGAAATTTACGGTTTTTTTAAGGATAATAATTTTAAATACCTTCAATTTATCCCTTGCTTAAAAGCATTAGGAAGTTTAGAAAGCCGTTTTTGTCTTTCTTCAAAACAGTATGGTGATTTTTTAATCACACTATTTTCTTTGTATATGGCTGACATTATGAATAATAATTATACTAGCATAAGACTTTTCGACAACTTTGCCCTTCTCGCAAAAAGGTTACCCGCAAACCAATGTGGAATGAACGGACATTGCACCCATCAGTATGTGGTGGAAGGTAATGGGTCTGTTTATCCTTGTGATTTTTATTGTCTTGATCAGTACAAACTCGGCAACATTAAAGATGAGGATTTTTCCAGCTTATCAAAGAGCCCGATTGCTAAAAATTTCATATCTGAGTCTCTATTACTCCTAGATAAATGCAAAAAGTGCTCTTACTTTTCTCTCTGTCGTGGAGGGTGCAAAAGAGAATCTTTGGATCTTGATAAATGTGAGGCTTACCACAGATTTTTTTCAAATGCCCTTCCCTATCTTGAGAATATATATTAAACTATTACTATCTTCTCTTACTTTTAATATTTTTTAAACACACAACAGAGGTACTTAATACATTCCCATGCTAAGGAGGGATCTAATGAGACTATACGACCATGAAATAATTAATCTGATAAAAGAGCGCTGGTCTCCTCGGGCTATTTCCAGCGATCCAGTTGACAAAAAAGATATTGTCGCAGTTCTTGAAGCAGCTAGATTTGCTCCATCGTGTTTCAATGAGCAGCCTTGGAGGTTTATCGTAGCTAACGATGAAAAGTCTTTAAAAAAAATGAGAAATCTATTAGCAACTTCAAATCAAGTTTGGGCTAATTCAGCACCGGTTTTGATTCTTGTTCTTGCATTCAACAAGTTTGCTTACAATGGTAAAGATAACTTCTGGGCAAAATTTGATACTGGGACATCGTGGGGTTTTATGTCGCTTGAGGCGGTAAACCGTGGCCTTGTTACACATGCTATGGGAGGATTTAACCGAAAAGAAGCTGCCGCCGTGTATTCCCTTGATGAAAATACCGAACCCATTGCTATTGTAGCTCTTGGAAAGTATGGTAACGCACAAGATCTTCCAGAGGAATTAAGAGAAAGAGAATATCCTTCTGAGAGAAATAGTCAGGAAAAATTTGTAGTATGGGATACAGAATAATATGAGTAGATTTGTAAAATCAATTATAATTGGACAAAACACTATCGATGGAGCAGGAGTTAAACTAAAGCGGATATTGAACAATAAAACCGCTATTGAATTTGACCCATTTTTGATGTTGGATGTTTTCGATTCAAAAGATCCGTACGAATATATCAAAGGTTTTCCATGGCACCCCCACAGAGGGATAGAAACTATAACTTATCTAATAACCGGGGAACTCGAACATGGAGACAGCCTGGGTAATAAAGGGAAGATTTTCTCTGGTTCTTGCCAATGGATGACTGCTGGTTCGGGTATTCTTCATTGGGAAATGCCCCAACCTTCGGAACACTTTATGGGAATTCAACTATGGCTGAATCTTCCTAGAAAGGATAAATATGCTGAGCCAAAATACTTCGACATAAAAAGTGATAGTATCCCCGAACTTAAAACCATATCCTCCTCTGTAAAGATAATATCCGGGAGTTATAAAGGCATTTCAGGCCCCGCTTTTGGAGACTATGTGAAACTAGTCTTTTTGGATATAAGTCTGGGGCCCGAAACCACTTGGGATTTTGATTTAGATTCAGACGATACCTGCTTTTTATACATTATTGATGGGGATATATGTTTAGGAAAAAACGTACTATCGAGATATGAAAGGGGTAGAGTTCTCCTTTTTAGCCAGGGGCCAAATCTTGAAGTTTCATCTTCTAAGTCGGGAGCAAGGTTTTTACTGTTTTCAGCAAAACCCACTAATGAACCCATTGCTTGGGGTGGGCCAATAGTAATGAACTCCAAGGAAGAACTTAACGCTGCATTTGAAGAATTAGATTTAGGGACATTTATCAAACATCAAAAATGAAAGTTTAACCCTATCTGGTAGGTAATGTATTGCCTTTTTATGCTATTGAAAATTTAAATCTATCTGGTCTATAATGTATTACTTTTTTGTGTTATAATTATAATAATTTTAAAAATAAGGAGATAATAAAATGGCTAAAGCAAGACAAAATTTTTATATTTGCGAAGTATGTGGTAATATTGTGGGCTTAATTAATGATGCTGGAATTCCCCTTGTTTGTTGTGGAGAAGATATGAAGGAATTGGTTCCCAATGGCGTTGAAGCCAAGACCGATTATCATATTCCTGCTGTTTCAGTAGACGGGAACATTGTTACCGTAAAAGTAGGTTCTTTACCTCATCCAATGACTGAACAACATCATATAAGTTGGGTATACCTTCAAACAGAGAAAGGTGGCCAGAGAAAAATTCTCAAACCCAACCAAGAGCCAGTTCTGAAGTTTGCACTGACCGAGGATGATAGACCTGAAATTGCTTATGCTTATTGTACCCTTCATGGGCTTTGGAAATCAGATATAAAATAATTAAATGGAGGAAATAAAAAATGAAAAAATATTTATGTGAAATATGTGGTTACGTATATGATGAAGCTGATGGGGATCCAGATAGTGGAATAGCCCCTGGTACCAAATGGGAAGATGTCCCCGAAGATTGGGAGTGCCCGGTGTGCGGAGCAGCCAAATCAGAATTTAAAGAGATAGAATAATATATTTAATTATTTGTTAGAGCGGAGGTTTTTCTCCGCTCTTTTTTTTAAGTTTTTTCTTATATGTTAGCCTGATCTCGGGCCCCTATATTGACACTTATCTATTTTAGTGCCAAAATTGGTTTATGAGTACATTATCTTTAAGGAGGAATATATGAAAGCAGCAACTTCGGATACGATAGTTGATTCTATCGAAGCTACAAGAGTTAAGCAGTTCAACAAAAACAAATGGTTTTTCTCCCTTGGGGGAATAGGCAGGGACATGTCATATCAGCTAATCAATGCGTTCCTACTTACTTATGTACAATTTGGGGTCTCGCTTGAGCTTGTTCAATTCACAACATTAAGCATTATAATTGGAGTTGGCGGAAGACTTTGGGATGCTGTTAACGATCCTGTCATGGGCGCTATTATAGAAGGCTCTCACCTAAAGTGGGGAAAATTCAAGCCATGGATTATGATAGGTGCGATAGGCTGCGGAGCAATCATCATATTAATGTTTACGTTAAGAGTGTTTACCGGTTGGGCTTTTGTCGCATTTTTGGTTGTGGCATACCTTCTTTGGGAAACAACCTACACTATGAATGACATCGGTTATTGGGCAATGCTCCCTTCTCTTTCTTCAAAAGAAAAAGAGAGAAATCAGGTTACTATGCTAACCGTAATTTTTGCTGGATTGGGTGCCTTCATCGGACAGGGATTAATCACTTTTTTCACCCCTGGAAATGTCGTTGTCGGATATCGCAATATGTCAATAATTATTGTTGCCTCTCTAATTCTATGCCAGGCATTAACCACATTTTTCGTTAAGGAAACGCCAAGAACTGAAGAGGAAAAACAATCTAAAATTTCTCTTAAAAAAATGTGGAAAACAATAAAAAACAACGATCAGTTATTATGGATGGCTTTATCTTTAATCTGTTATAGTGTCGGGAGTGGTCTCCTTGTGGCCCTTGCATACAACCTGTATTATCTTGAAGTTGGGTATGACAATCAGGCTTTTTACTTCATTGTTATTTTTGGTGTCTGCAGTATCGCTGCAAATGCTCTATATACTCTTCTCGCGAATAAATTAGGAAGAAAAAAACTGCAACTTTTAAGCGCAGCTCTTGCAATTTTGGGTTACATAGGTGTCGCTTTACTTGGATGGACCTCAATTTTACCTTTCAACATTCTCACCCTCGCAATATTTGGAGTACTAATATTCACCGGCCAGACTTTATTCTATATGGCAACAATTATTAATATGACAAACTGTGTTGAATACAATGAATACACTCAGGGAGAAAGAAACGAGGCTGTAGTATCAACGCTAAGACCCTTTGTCGCTAAATTTTCTTCAGCTCTTCAATACGGAATAGTAACCCTTGTTCTCGTCGCATCGGGTATATACATCTTAAGCCAGAATATTTCTACCATGGAATCTCAAAAGAATTTTCTTTCAGGGATTAAAACATCCACCGAACAAATCGATTACATAAGTGATATTCAAGATTACTTTGAAATTTATGAGAACGCTCTGGATAAAGGTGATGCTAACAATCAAATAGAAACCCTTATTGCACAAGACGGATTAACAAAATATCAGCTGAAAGTTAGCTATTTACAGTCTCTTGCTGATTGTAAAATATTTCGTACGACATTCGTTAACGGAGAGCAAGTAGGCGATCCGGTTGATCTTGGTATATGGAAAAACATTGATGGTAGTGTTTTATTATCCGATAGTGGCACCACCACTTATGTATATTCAATGGAACTAATCGCCGGAGGCTATAATGCTGCGAATCTCAATTTCAAAGAATCCGGGACTCTAGAGATGCGGATATGGATGAGAATTGCAGTTTGTGGACTACCTATAATTCTTATTGCAGTTGCATGGCTAATTCAGAATAAAAAATTCAAGATAGACGAAAAGTTCTATAACCAAATGTTAGAAACTATTGCCGCTAGGCATACGGAGACCCTAGATACAACCAATAGCAAAGAAGCGAGCGAAGATAATCTGAATGAAAAACCCGAAGATAGTGTAAATAAAATGTAATCGAAATATAAACATTTTTAAAGGAGCCCTCGTACGGCTCCTTTTTTATATAAGATTCATATTACAAAATTCATTTTTCACATCCATATCAACCATATGAGTATGTATCCCGAAATAACTGCTATTAAGGTAAATGGAATACTGATTTTCATAAACTGCCAAGCTTTGACATTATGCCCATCCTTTCTCAAAATACCTAATGCGGCAATATTTGCCGATGCTCCAATCGGAGTAAGATTGCCTCCAAGTGTTGCTCCTGAAAGTAATCCAAAATACAACACTGTTGGATCAACGCCCATTAGAGCGGCTATTCCAGAAACTACTGGTAACATTGTTGCGATATAGGGAATATTGTCAATAAAAGCGGATAGTAAAACAGAAAACCATACAATAATTGAATATATGGCAAAAAGGTTTCCTCCAGATATTTTCACAAACAACTCACTTAATTTATCTATTACGCCGGCCTCTCTTATCCCCGCAATGACCACAAAAAGACTGCCTAATAAAAGCAAGGTAAAAAAGTCTATTTCTTTAATTGTTTTTACCACTGTTTTAATATTCTTTTCAGATATGATTTCCTTAATAATCCCGATAAGCAACAGACTGATACAAATCACTCCGTTTGTAATATCGAGTTCCCCTGCCATTATTTTAAAATTATTGGGTAGGAATGAGGCAATTATTAAGAGCATAATCATTAGGATGAGCAAAATAGAGGGGAAAAAATCCTTTACTTCTGTCTTGTTTTCAACAATAATCTTTTGTTTATCCTTTCTAAATACAAAAAATAGTAAGAGAGTAGCTAATATGGCACTAATCTGAACCACAAAAAAAAGGCCCATGTTCCCCTTGAAAACAAAGAAGTCTAAAAAAGTCATGTCTGCATAGCCACCAAGCATAATGGATGTTGTGTCGCCTACAAGAGTAGCTGCGCCCTGGAGATTAGAAGATATTGCAATAGCAATAATACAATTTACTGGAGAAATGTTTAATTTTTTACAAATTGTTAAAGCAATAGGAGCAATCATTAGTACGGTCGCTACGTTGTCTATGAATGCCGAAACAATACCTGCAAAAAACGCTAACGATATAACAGCCCATCTGACATCTGGGGTTTTTGCAATGATTTTTTCGGCTAAAAGAGAAGGCATTTCGGATTTGATAAAAAGAGCAACGATTCCCATTGTACCCCCAATCATCATCAATACATTCCAATCCACAGAACCGAAAAATTTATTTATAGGTAATATTCCAATAGAAATATATAGTACCGCAGAAACTAAAGCAACATAAGCTCTATATTTGGGCAGAACTAATAATAATACATAAGTTAATGCAAACAATACTATCGCAATAATAAATTTGGTCTCCATCACTCAAAGTCTCCAATAATTAATACTTATGGTATTATATACCCTTAAATTAGATTTTGCACCATATATAAATAATCTCTGTATTGACTGAACCTTTCTATTATGATAGTCTTGAAACATTCTATTTAACTAAAAATTTAAATCAAGTAATTACTTATCTTATCTAACAAGGAGAAAAACATGAAAGAAATTACATACTTCTATCTTCAAGGGTGTCCTTACTGCAAACAAGCAGACAGATTAATTGAGGAATTATGCAATGAAAATCCAAAGTATTCAAGTATAAAAATCAATAAAGTCGAGGAGAGAGAAAATCGAGCTTTTGCCAATTCTTTTGATTACTTTTATGTCCCATGTCTCTGGATTGAAAAAAATAAAGTTCACGAAGGTCCTGCGACTAAAGAAACCATAAAAAAAGCACTAGATGCCGCGTTGAAAGACTGAGTTGAATACACTCTTCTTTTTTCTTTCATAATAATTCAATATACTCTTTTCTGCGAAAAAACCATAAAAAAAGGCCTTTTTGGGGCCTTTTTTAAAAACCTAATGCATTAATGATTTTAATTCATAAAAATGGTATTAAGTTTATTTTCCCATTTCAAAAAATCTTTTTCCGAATACACACTTGGAATTCTATTAGCAATTTTCATCGCCCTTTTCCCATTATTTAAAGTATTCAATAAAGAAATAAGTAAACCGGGGTTGGAAAAACCTTGTCTAGCTTTTTTAATCATAGAACAAAACGACAATTCAAAGGGTTTACCGGATGCAACTAAAGCCATTTCCTCTGCATTCACAAGGCCTTTATCTGAGATAAAGGAAATGTCTGTTAATTTTGCCTTTAGAAGCCATCTTTTCATAATGTCCACTGCAAAATGCTGGTATAAGAAGTCCTTATAGCATCTAACTTGGTAATCCCACAAATTCTCTTGCTGGAAATTACATTCGCACTTAACGATTGTTTCAGAGAGTATTTTCCCACATCTAAGTGAACTGTGAATACCTGAACCTAACATTGGTATCGTCATAAATGCGGAATCTCCCAACAGGACATAACCATTCCAAATCATTTTTCTTATAGGACTACTTACTGGGATTACATATTTCCCTTCCGATATTGTCTTTTCGCCTATAATGGGATTATCATTTTTTAAATCGATTAAAGCTTCATCTATTTCTTTGTCTGAAATTCCTTCTATGCTACCAATTAAAATATCCACTTCAGAATTCTTATCTATCGCCCAAGAAATTCCCTTCCTTCCCATATGTCTTAGATATGCCTTGTTAGTATGAAATGCTCTTTCGAGATCATTTTTTCTCTCCCAAAATGCTCTGTATACGTAAAAAACATCCTCCTCGGAATAATCTTGTTTGATTAGTGCTTCATCTGGTAATTGAGATCTTAATGGAGAATTATATCCACAATTGTCTATTACAAGATCTGCAAAAAAATTGCCATTATTGGTGGTTACCCCTATAACACAAGAATCCTTAATAATGGGTTTTTGAATTAAATGAGAAAACAAAAATTTTGTATTTAAACATTGAGAGAGAAGAATTTTCGCAAGAGATCTCCTATGAATAGATAAATCTTTTAAGTCATCTGGGATCGAAATTCTTGTAACATTTTTACTCCCAAACATTAAAAATGACCAATCCTGCTTAAGATGATAGTCAAGATTATCAATTGGGATGTCTGCTTCGACAAAAGTATTTCTTTCTACATCATCGTGCCAATCATAACTTATTTGATCTCTTGAGTTTTTTTCGATTACCGTTACATCGTATCCTTTTCTTTCAAGTATCCAGGCAAGATAAAGCCCCCCTACTCCTGCCCCGGCTATTATTATACTTGTCATAAAACCCCCTAGTTCTTTGGAACATTCCCATCATCAAACATTGAAATAAGGTGAGACGCATCACAAAATGGTATATTCCTTGATTTTCCGCACCTACATAACGCAACAGAGTCCCGAGTTTCGTATATTTGCCCATCTTCAGACTCAATTGGAATCCCGCCTCTTACAAATATTGCAGCGCTCACTCCTTTTTCTGGATCCTGGACTATCTCAATGCACGGCTTATTTTTAATTTCATGTCTATACCCATTTTTTTCTATAGCAATCAATCTTCCAGCTGGACATTCAATAGCCCCAATAATAGCTTCGCTTTTATTTAACGGGTTATATGATCTTTCCGTCAGCTCCCATGCATCCCCTCTGTCGCGATGACAAAATCTTGCCATGGCACATCTTCCATCATCCATTAAGTCTAAATCTGGGCCTTTTAGTATTTCAGCCCTCTCGTCATATGTTTTTCTACTTGCTGTTTCGCTACCATCAAACCCATTCTTCAAATGTATTCCATCACAAAAGGGAGGTATGCTCGTTTCCCCGCATCGACAAAGTATATATTTTTCTTTTTGCGGAAGAGCTCTGCCATCTTGTAGTACATAATGGTCCCCGACTGGAACTATTATTTTTTCGTATAGCGGCACGCCACCCGTAACAATATAAGGCCCATTCTTTAAAATCTTTATCTTCATATAATATCCTGCAAAAAATCTAATAGTATTATACTATATATTTGTGTATTTTCAAAAAATACTAAAAACCACAATTGGCTTTAGTATTAGTGTTTTATCAAAAAAATACTTGTATGTAAACCGTTCATACTTAAATCGATTTATTCAAATCTATTTTAATCAACGTGCAAACCAACGCCAGAAAAAGCCACATAAAAAAGATAAAGAGCGAAGGCAAGAAGCAATATACCCATTACAATGTTGATAATTTTCCCTGCTTTCTCGAACTTGGGATTCCGAGAAAGGCCTTTTACCCAACCAACTGAAGTTCCAGCGGCAACTGCAAGAATGCTGTGCCCAATCGCATAAGTTAGTAACATTATTGCACCCATCGCAATTGATTGACCAGTTGATACCACGGCAACTATAGCGATAAGAACGGGAGTTGAACAGGGTGAAGCAAAAACCGAACTAACCATGCCAACGAGAAGGGCCCCTATTGCCCCTTTTTTCTTTCCTACGGGAGAAGGACCACATTTATGCTTGAAGATATGTATTATTCCAAAGGACTGAAGGGACATTACTACCATCAATAAGCCCAAAAAAATGTACCAATACATCTGAATTCCCAAGAATAAATGTCCGACAAAGGCAGCTATTATTCCCATTATCGTAAATACAATTATGCTTCCTACTGCATACATTAAACTATAGAAAAAAGCCTTCTTCCGGTCTTCTGAATATCCTCCGACATAACCTATAATCAAAGGCAAACTCGAAAGACAACAGGGAGTAAAAGAAGCTATTATTCCCGCAGCAAAGGAAATCAAAGGGCCCAGCCATATGTACTGAGTTAGTAAATTGCTTAATTGAGCAAGCCAAGTATCTATCATATCCACCCCAACTTTTCAAAATCAGATTCGATTTGAGACTGATTTCTATATCCAACAGTCCTGTATACTTCCACCCCATCTTTTAAGAAGACCAAGGTCGGAATACTTTGAACATTATATTCACTCGCTAGGCTAGCTCCTTTAGAAGAGAAACTAACATCATAAGAAAGAATATCTATCTCCCCAGAATATTTGCTTTTTAATGCATCAACCACCGGTTTCAATTGTCTACACGGTTCACATGTAACAGTACTGCCTAAGTTTAATACAACATACTGAGTCTCTGTTTCACCATCTATCAATTCTTGATTATTTATTCCCTCAGAGTCTTTGTTAAAAACCACCGAAAAAACAATAACCCCCACGATTGCAAGCAAAACCACAGATATTATTAGCGACTTAACTATCAAATCCTTTCTGCGAATCTTAGTATTTCGTTCAGCCTGCGCTTTTTTTTGAAGATCTCTGTTTGCCATCTAACACCTCGTCAAATGTAGTAATACAAAGATATTCTACAACTCATTATACACCTGTGTATGTGAGAACAGCACATTAATTGTACTATAAATGTTTTAAAAAAGGTAAAAGAAATTTATATCTTTTATTTGTTATAGAAATATTCCAAAGCTTCTGAATATCCTTGAAAACCTTTGCCCAATATTATCTTCTCTGCATACAAGGAAATGAAAGAAAAATGTCTGAACTCCTCACGCTTAGAAATATCAGTTAAATGAACCTCAACTGTGGGAATATTAACCGCTTTTAATGCATCAAGTATTGCCAAGCTTGTATGAGTAAAAGCTCCTGCGTTTATTATAATACCATCATATCTTCCCAAAGCGTTTTGAATCAAAGTCACTATCTCTCCCTCATAGTTGCTTTGAAATGCCTCAGCTTTGATCCCCCTAATTTGAGCTTGTTCATAAATATGATTTACTAGATCATCATAGGTCTTATTTCCGTAAATATCTCTTTCTCGTATCCCTAACATATTTATATTGGGACCATTAATAACTAATATCGTTTTCATAAATCTCCTTTATTTCTTTTGCGACTTCAAGATTAATTGAGTTATTTAAAACTGAAACATTGGATATATCTGCATATAGGTGCATTCTATCTGACTCAATCTTTTTCAAAGCGTTAATGTCCCTCGACAAGGGTCTTCCTTCCATTTCCAAGTCCGAAATATCCCTTCTTATCCATACTACATATCCATTTCTTCTAATAGAATCCCTGTTGTCTTCTTTTAATACGGCTCCGCCTCCAGTAGCAATTACATACCCCAAATTACTACAGGCTTCATTCAATAATTGGCTCTCTATTTCCCTAAAATAGGTTTCTCCCTTAAGTTCGAAAAGATCAGGAATTTTCCTCCCCTCTTTTTTCTCTATCTGCTCGTCTATATCTATGAATGGTCGATTCATTAATCTTGCCAGTTCTTTACCAATAGTAGTCTTTCCAGACCCAGGCATTCCAACAAGGACCAGATTAGTATGAGCAATAAGTGTTTTTCTGAAAAGCTCTTCTGTCAGTGTATCTGGCAATATTTTTCCAAGATACAACTCCGCCGCCTTTTTTGCTTGAGCTACAAGCATATAAAGCCCGTTTGCTGATGGTATTTTAATTTTTTCTGCTTCTTCTTTAAGCTTGGTTTTCAATGGGTTGTATACAGCATCATACACCCCGGAGAGTCTTGGAAAACGTTTTAAATCAATCGGAATTTCGTTTGTTATCGGGAACATTCCAACTGGCGTCGTGTTTATGATAATATCTGTACAGTTGTATTCATAGCAATTGTTATAATTGATTTCACCCTCGCGAGAAACCTTAACAATGCTTGCAGCTGCTTCGCTTCGCGAAAAGTATTCCGCAGTGGCAGCGGTGCCCCCGGTTCCCAATATTAAAACATTCTTTCCCCATATAGAAATACCCGCTTTCTTAAACGCTTGTCTCATCCCTTCTACATCGGTGTTGTATCCATAACTCTTGCCATCTTTTTTTACAACAGTATTGACTGCTCCAACCTTTTTTGCAATATCATCCACATAGTCCAGATGACTAATAATCGATTTTTTGTAAGGGATAGTAACGTTGTATCCATCATAAGTGTTATTTACCACAAAATTTTTTAACTCTGTTTCATCAACTAATTCACTTACCCCGTAATCAAAACCCATGTTCTTATATAAGAATGGGGAAAGTGTATGTGGTAGCTTTTTCCCTATTACACAATACTTAGCCAATTTATCACCTCAATATTTTTCATTATAAAATAAAGCAAAAACTTTCAGAAGATGTTAATTTAAACTAGTCGACTTCTCTGTAACATCCCAAAAATACAAATTGTTCTGTATTTAGATCAAGTTCAGCAAGTAAGTTTTGAACAACCATATTTTCTATTTCAGCATCAAAATCAAAATAAAAGCCAAATTCAAAAACACTATCTGGTATAGGCCTACTTTCAAGTTTTGTCAGATTAAGCCCAAGAGTTGCAAATTTGTTAAGCATTTTATTTAGACTTCCCGCTCGATGGGGAAGATGTACAAATATACTTATCTTTTCGGATTTTTCATATATTTGTAACTCGGGAGCAATAACTATAAACCTCGTATAATTATTATCCTTATCCTGAATATACTGTTTGACCACTGACAAACCATAAAGCTCAGCACACTCTTTTGAGGAAATACACGCAATATCCCTTCTCTCCGAATCACGTACGATTTTTGCCGCTACTGCAGTATTACTAACCACAGTTACCTTTACATCTTTTAATGATTTTAAGAATATTGCGCTTTGAGCAATTGCTTGTTCATGAGAAAAAATTTCTTTTATATCCTTTATCTCCACTCCTCTTTTTGCAAGAAGGTTATGCTTAACATGAAGTTTTATACTTCTGACAATATAAAACCTGTGCTTTCTCATCAAATCATAGACTTCATTGATGCTTCCTACTGAACTATTTTCTATAGGAAGAATCCCGAACTGACAAAATTTCTTTTCAATGGCCCCGAAAACTCCCTCAAAATCCTTAAAATACATAATGTTATTAATTGGGAAAACTTTGTCTGCGGCCATATTTGAATAAGATCCTTCAGCCCCTTGACAAGCGACATTTGCATTTACAGGAAACTTCAATATTCCTTTTGTGATTTTTTCTTTAATTTCCGTAAGTAAATCTGATTTTAGCTCAAGATATCCACTCTGATAGGCCTTGCTTGTCTCGAATAATGTTTCAAAAAACTGCTTTGCGTAAAGTTTTATTTCGTCTTCAAGACTCTCTGTAACACGATTAATAATCTCCTTTTCTCTTTGTGGATTTTCCAAAGGAGACCCCGTTTTTTTCTTGAAAAGTGCGACTTCCTTAGCGAGAATCATCCTTTTTTCATACAAGGAAACCATATTATCATCAATTTCATCTATTTTTTTTCGTATTTCATCCAATTCCATTTTTCTCTCCCTTTTTACTTATATATTGTTAGTTCCCATAAAGAAATATACCTAAGAATTTCATTTTTTATCCAAAATAGCATCCATTATCGCAAGTGCAACAGCCGACTCTATGCAAGGAACCGCTCTTGGTACAATACAAGCATCATGTCTGCCTTTAATAATTATTTGTACTTCTTCTCCAGTTTTCAAATTAACCGTATTCTGAATCTTCCCAATTGAGGGTGTTGGACGTATCGCGACTCTTAGAGTAATAGGCATCCCATTGGAAATTCCGCCATTTATTCCCCCGCTGTTATTTGTCTTTGTTTCAACTTTCCCACCTCTCATTATAAAGGGATCATTCGCTTCACTCCCTCTCATCTCCGTAATATCAAACCCTCGGCCAAATTCAATTGCCTTAACTGCAGGAACACCAAATACTGAAGAGGAAATCCTGCTCTCCATCCCTAATTGCATTGTATCCCCAATACCAGCGGTCAAACCAAAGACTATGCATTCTATTATTCCGCCGACGCTGTCCATTTCCTTTTTAGCTTTTTCAACTTCAGCCCTCATTTTTTCTCTTGAATCATCCTCGAAAGCCGGGATTGGGAAATTTTGTATGGATCTTATCTCATTTAGGGATATTTCCCTCTCCTGGTAACTTAATCCCTTAATTTTTCCAATTGACGTTACATAAGCCAAAACTTCGATCCCTTTTTTTGATAAATATTCTTTAGCTATATATCCAGCGATGCAAAATGGGGCAGTCATTCTTCCCGAAAACCTTCCTCCACCAGTTGAAAACCCCTTCTTCCCCGATTGAATATATGAAACATAATCAGCGTGAGAGGGTCTTGGGGTAAACGAAAGTTCATCGTAGGGAGTAGCTTTTATATCTGTATTTTTTATAATTGCCTTCAATGACTCTCCATTGGTCTCATTGTTGGTCAGCCCTTCCAAAAAAATGGGAATATCAGCCTCTTTTCTCTCAGTACTGTGAGCACCTTTACCTGCTTTTCTCCTGTCTAAAAATAAATTTAATTTTTCAATATCAACTTGAATTCCTTCGGGTGCACCTTGAAATACCAAACCTATTTCAGCAGAGTGTGATTCTCCGAAAATATCGATTTCTATATTTCTGTAATTTGATTTCACTTTTCTCTCCCATGTGGTGTTTAATATATTAATTACTCTAAAACTATTTTCTATTTTCCTAAACTAACCCTTCTTGAGTACTTATTCTCTGTATCGGATGGTATTAATAATCTCGTAGATATTTCGTTTTTTAGCACTTATTCTCTGTATCGGATGCTATTAATTATCTCGTATATATTTAATTTATTATTAAAATTCTTCAACAGTTCCCCCCAGCATTTCGAAGTCGCGGAAAAAATCAGGATATGATTTGTTAATTGCCTGAGCCCCCCATATCGATACTGTCTCTTGTGTTCCGACTACCGCTATGGCCTCGCTCATAACCATCCGATGGTCATTAAACCCTGGAAGTTCTCCTCCTTTAATTTGTCCCCCGATGATATATAATTTATCATCCTCACTCTCAGCATCGACTCCAAACACCCTTAGTATCTCTAATATAGCAGATAATCTGTCACTTTCCTTTAAGCGAAGTCTTTCTGTCTCAGCGATAATGGATTTTCCCTCTGCTCTTGCAAGCAGTATGGACATTATGGGCACTATATCTGGGCAATTCTTTGCAGAAAATTCCAAGCTCTCTATTTTTCCTTGAGAAAATACTATGCCATTGTTCTCGACTAGTACATTCCCACCAGCTTTTTTAAGTAGATCCATTACTATTCTATCCCCTTGTTTGGAAAGCGGGTTTAGTCCAAATATCTTAATTCTTCCTGAAAGAGCACCTGCAACAGCATAAAAACAAGCACCGCTCCAATCTGCTTCTAAAGAAATCTCACCTGGAGAAGTATATCTCTCATTCCCTTTTATTATGAATCCATCGGAGGTTTTTTGGGGGAAAATTCCAAATTGATTCAATACATCTAGAGTAATATCTAAATAACTTGCCGAAACTGCATTACCTTGTACCGTTATTCTACTTTCTTTTCCAAGAATTGGTAAGGATAATAACAATCCAGTGATATACTGCGAGCTAATTTCCCCATTTATTTCATAGTCTCCGGGAACCAATTTTCCACAAACGGAAAAGGGTATCTCCTCACGGTCGAAATTTGCTCCGTGTCTTTTCAATGAGTCTACGAGCTCGGAGATAGGTCTTTTACTTAATCGTTCACTCCCTTTGAAGCGAGCAGACACTCCAAGAGCCGCAGCAAGTGGAAGCATAAAACGTAAGGTTGAGCCACTTTCTGAAACATTTAGTACAGGTCTATCGATTCTTATACTATTCAATGGATAAATAACAGTTTTGTTCTCTGATTTACGATCGAATACGACACCCAGAGAGGACAAGCAATCTATGGTCGCCTTAATATCTTCTCCAATTAGCCTTCCATTCACAGTGGTTGGACGGTCAGATAGAGCACATGCAATTAAAACCCTATGTGCATAAGACTTAGAAATAGGTACTGTTATCTCCCCATTCAATCCTTTTTTTGCACTTAATCTTAAGTTTATATCTTTTATCTCATTCATAATCAAACCATCATAACCTTTTTCCCTGAAAGTAAAACCTCTCTTTCTATATCGAAAATATGTCTTCCTTTCAGAATTACAACTTTTTTACTAGTTTATTTTTCTGTTTGGGTCGTGTCCAAAAAACCGACATAACTCATCCTGGCTCAGATTAACTAGTTCGCAATTACCTATTCCTTTTACGGTTACAATATTTATTTTATTTCCTGGTTCAGCTTTTTTATCATTTCGAGCGGCTGAAAGCAAATCTCCACACTTATATGGTACAGTAACATCAAATTTATATTTTTTTATTAGATTTATTATTCTTTCTCTTTCATGTTTAGCAAGTGCGACAGCACCTGGAGCCGTAATTAACATATATAGACCTTTTACTACGGCTAGTCCGTGAGGAACTGTGTATTTTGAAAGCTTTTCAATCGCATGCCCCATAGTGTGGCCTAAGTTTAAAATCATCCTGTTTCCTCTTTCTCTTTCATCATTCTCTACAACACTTGCTTTGTACTTTATACATAGTTCCAAGAATCTATCTTCATTACTTTCATCTAAGCCTTTTTCTAAAATTTCTAAAATTTCACCTCCCGCCAATACTGCATATTTTATCCCTTCTCCTATTCCGTTAATTTTTTCTTCGTTGGGTAAATCCCGGAATGTGTCAGTATCGCACAATACCAATTTGGGTTGATAAAAAGTCCCTACATAGTTTTTCCCTTCGGGGAGATCAATTCCATTTTTCCCTCCGATTGCAGCATCGATTGCAGAAAGAAGCGTTGTAGGGATTTGTATGAAATCTATCCCTCTCATATATGTACTTGCAACAAAACCAGTTATATCTCCGACAACACCCCCACCAAGTGCTATTAATGCGTCTTTCCTTGTATACTCCCTGGCGGCCATGTCTCTTACTATTTGGACATATGTTCCAATGTTTTTACTTTTTTCTCCAACCTTAATGGGATAAATGCAGGCATCTAAACCCGCCTTTTCTAGAGAAGAGAGTAGTTTAGTCCCGTATAGTTTTGCGACTTTTTCATCGCTAATAACCATGATTTTTCTTGCTGGTGAAATCAAATTAACATAGTTTCCTGCTTCGCATATAAGTCCCTTTGAAATCAGAACTTTATACCCTTTTACAGTATTCACTTTTATCTCTATCATATTTTCCTCCTTGTCTTTTGAAATATATATCTCAATTTACATTATTCTTTTCCCACTAATAACCCATTCATTTAACTGATCTTTACTTTAGATACTTATTTTTTCCCCGATGTGATTAACTGGGTCGTTTTTACTCACTATTCATTTTTTCTTTAGATACTTAGTTATTCCCCAATGTGATTAAACTGGTTCTTCTTTACTCACTAATCTTTTCCTTGGCAAGTTTATCAGCATACTCCTTCCGTTTTACCCCTTCAGACAATAATCTTTCGAGTTCATGGAAATTCTCCCCTGAAATAGCTTCTTTATACTCCGACAAGTGTTCTATTAATTGAGAAATCTCCTCAATAAGATAATCCTTATTAGACATAAACAGCTGTGTCCACATACTTGGGTTTAATTTTGCTACTCTTGTTAAATCTTTAAAGCTTCCCGCAGAAAAGCCATGGTGTTCCTTTGACATTGGACTTTTCACATAGGAGCTTGACACTATGTGAGCAAGCTGAGAAGTATATGCTATTACCTTATCGTGATAATCTGCAGATGCAGTGACTACACCTTCACATCCTATTTCTTTAAAAAGGTTCTTTACTTTCACTAAAGCCTCAATTCCAGTGTGAACGGGGGTTATTATGAAAAAAGCTTTTTCAAAAAGAGATGTAGTTGAGTGCGCTATCCCGGAAAATTCCCTTCCAGCCATAGGATGAACTCCCAAAAACTCAACTTCGGGATAAATTTTCTTGAGCTCCTCCATTTTAGAAATAATTGTTCTCTTAACCCCGCAAGTATCAGTAATAACCGCACCCCGCTTAAGCTTAGCGGGAAGTTCTTCAAGCAAATTCAGTGTCTGGTATGGGTTGGCTGCAATTATTACTAAGTCCGCCTTAGAAATATTATTTTCATCTATCTCTTCATGGTATGCTCCCAGCATTTTAGCCTTTAGCATTGACGAGGGATCAATGTCACAAGCTATAACATAATGTTTGGTGTTTTTTACAATGGTTCTACCAATTGATCCACCAATTAGACCCATTCCATATATTGCAATTATCATATTCTACCCCTAAATACTTTTTTCATTTTATATAATCAGACTAAAGCGCAAATTATGTTCCGTTAACTTCTGATTTTATTAACCAAAGGAAGCATTACATCCATTTTTCTCTGAAGCGCCAGAAATTGCTCAGGAGTTATGGCTTGTGGGCCGTCGCACAG
>Ga0123335_1001425_pt1 | contig 38841 bp, 35 predicted proteins | sample BiotimSIPDNA_2_FD_89707 | JGI IMG/M metagenome (GOLD analysis project Ga0123335, IMG submission 89707) | Anaerobic biogas reactor microbial communites from Washington, USA - Biogas_R2 time_0 SIP DNA | ecosystem: Engineered > Bioreactor > Anaerobic > Unclassified | place: Washington, USA... | reverse complement strand
TGCACCCTCGGGGTGCAATTACAGTTGTCGTTTGCTTTTGCTAAGAAATGCGAAGCATTTCCACAGTAATTCATAATTCAAAATTAAAAATTCAAAATTTTGACTTGTGTCACATCATAAGTCTACTGCGATAGTTAAGCAGGTTTGTGATTAATTAAATTTTAAGGAACCTGGACTGTCCGCTCTCCAGGGTACGGAAAAAGAGTTCGCGCCCCTGCTCATTGGCTACTACCAATGACCGGATCGAGAATGAGCGCAGGGCATCGATAACCGAAAGGGTTCCCTCCGCCGAGTCCTTGCGACCGGTAAACGGCAATTCGTCTGGGCTGCGGCGGCATTGCGCATTTAGATTAACCCGCGATACCTGGTTGACAAGCAAATCGATCATACTGGAGGCATTTGCGGCACTGGTGGTGAAAACACTAGCCTGCTGTCCGTGCTCCGAATGAATCATGTAATTAGCTATCTGATCAAATCCTGCAAAAGAACTGACCGGAATCACCGGCCCAAACTGTTCCACCGACCATATCTTCATTTCTCCAGTTACCGGATAAATGACGGTAGGATGAAAGAGATTGCCGCTCACCTGTCCACCACTGGGATTCACAATATGGGCGCCATGTGCCAGGGCGTCCTGAATCAATTCACCCAGCCACTCTGACTTATTAGTTTCCGCCAGCGCTGTGATGGTGACCCCTTCTTCCCATGGCAGGCCGCACTTAACCTTTTCTACTTCGGCACTTAAGCGAGCCAGGAAGTGATCTGCTATCTTTTCCTCAACCAAAATGTGCTTAATCGCGGTGCATCTCTGTCCGTTGAACTCCAGTGCCCCGTTTATGCATTCCTTTACTGCCACATCCAGGTCGGCATCAGCAAATACAAAGGCCGGGTTCTTGGCCTCCAATCCCAGGATAGTCCGCAGCCGGTTATTGGCAGGATGGGCATTGGCGATCTGCCGAGCAGCCCCGGTGCTGCCGGTAAAACCAAGTACCGCTATCTTGCCGGTTTTCATTATGGGAGGTATGATCACCGGTCCATGACCATTGATCACATTAACTACTCCCGCGGGTAAAGAACGCGCAAAAGCATCCAGCAGAGGAATGGTACATAAGGCTCCGTAGCGAGGTGGTTTGATGATAACAGTGTTGCCCATTATAAGAGCCGGAATAGCCAGAGCAAAGGTTTCATTGAGCGGGTAGTTGAACGGCCCCATACACAGACATATGCCCAGGGGACATCGGCGCACCTGATAAATATAGTTTTCGGCTTTTGATATGCCACTGCTCTCCTCTTCCAACAAGTACAGGTGCGTTATAGTATCCTCAATATATTTCATAGTCCGCTTAAATTCGTCGAGGCATGAGCGATAAGGTTTAGCTGTTTCCCACATCTGCAGTAGAGCAAATTGCCGTTCCAGCGGGCGCATACGCCATACGAATCCCTTTAAGGCCTCGATACGCTGCTCGGTCGTCATTTGCGGCCATTTACCGGCTCCTCCGCCGTAAGCTCGTTCGGCAGCTCTCAATGCTCGCAATGCTTCAGCTTCATCGAGACCAGGATAGCTTCCGATCAAAGGTACTTTTATCTGTGCCCCATCCTGAAATAACAAGGGAGATCTAACCTCAATGCCCTCTCCCCGCCAGCTCAATATCTCCCCATTCACCAGATAGTTCATGCCATCTTTATAATCAGGTAATTCAAAATCATCCGGCACCTCATACCAATTGGGCATCTTCAATTCTCGGGCCAGCGTCTCCATGCCTTTGCTCCTTTCAAATGCCAGCAGCCTGATACTGCAGGATTGGTCCAGATTAGTTTTACCATTTTTATAAATAACATGATCATTTCATCCTGCCAGTTGATTATGCACTATCTTAGCGCCTCCGGGTGTTTTCACAGTACATGTAAAATCTATTCTATGGCCGACCCAGCCTGATCTCCCGGTTCTCCACCCGGATATCCTGAATATGATTGCGCTGCAGTACTTCCTGCAAAATACGCTCTATCTCATTTTGCTTATCCCTGATCATGAAGCGCGGTACGCCGATATCATCTACTTCGACATTCTTGATATTAAGATCGAGCTGTCCATTGTTCATCCCGCCCTGACAACGAATATATAGCGGCACCCTCTTGTTCCGCCCCAGTTGCTCGACTATCTGCCGGGCCTGCCCCGCAGAAAAGCCGCGGCTAGATGCGTAGGGCTCCAGCCGATCGGTGACCAGCAGACCACTTATCTCTATACTGTTATCCGCATTGATCCTGACCTGAGCATCTACCAAGGGAGTGGCAGCAGTCTCGCTATGGTGCAACCAGGCGGTAAGCTCGGCCGAGTTAAAGCTTGCCAACTGCCCTTTCCTCCATCCGCTAAACTTGGTCTGAGCAGAGCTCAGGTCCTGCGCATCCGGGCGAACTCCCAGGTCACGCGCATGAACACGGTCGCTGGAGTTATTACTTACATAGAGACAAACTGCTACCGGTAAAATGATCATCAACAATACCGCCAATATAACAAACGGCTTTCTCAATCAGCCCACTCCCATATCTCATTCTACACTCAGAATACAGCCCCACTGTCCCGGGGGCAAGTGTCATACTATCGCTCCAGAGTCCCACAAAAAAATCAGGGAGATACCAGATCCCCCCTTAGTATTATCAGAATATTCTATTAGAGATATTCCCGGGCTTATCGTGCATAAGCCTCGGAGCTAAGCTATCCGTAAATCCTTATACTAATTCTTTTTCGATTAGTTGTATAAATACCTCAACCGATTCGGGATCAAATTGAATGCCGGCCATTCTCCGAAGCTCCTCAGCCGCCTCCTCATGGCTCACCGGATTACGATAAGGTCGCTTCCCGGTCATAGCTTCGAAGGCGTCGGTAATGGCAAATATCCGGCAAAGCAGCGGTATATCCTCCCCACTGATGCCCAGGGGATACCCCCGGCCATTCCACCATTCATGATGCTTTAGTACCAGATCGGATACCTTTTCCAATTCCGGGATGGCCAGCACAATCCTCTTACCGTATTCACAATGACCTTTCATCATCATGTCTTCCTCCGGCGTCAGTGTAGCCGGCTTCATTAGTATACTGTCACTTATGCGCAGTTTGCCGATGTCATGATATTTCACCAGAAGTTTGAGCATCCTGACCTGTTCACGCGGCAGGCGCATAGCTTTAGCCATGGCTTGATTGAATGTCGCCAAGCGGCGGCCATGCCCTTCCCGGCCGAAATCTTTGGCCATATACGCCTTTCCTACGGCCTTGGTTAAGCTATTAACCGAATCCTGGCGGTTATTCAGCTTGTTCTGATACATATCATTGTCCGCTTCCCGATAGAGATCTTCTATGCTTTTTTCATGTCCGGGACTGGTAGCATAACCCATTGATACTATCATCGGCACCGGTTGCTTGCTGTGATTATATTTATCAATTTGAGCTCTGATTCTTCCTAGAATCGCGCCCACATCACTTGCATCAACATGAGGAATGAGTATGGCAAACTCGTCTCCGCCCACCCGGGCAACTACATCGCCATCGCGCACCCCGGCCCGCAGTGCATTCGCTACGGAAACCAGCAAGTGATCGCCCATATCATGGCCCATGGAGTCATTGACTATCTTTAGACCATCCACATCGCAAATGATGAGACTGACCGGATAATGTCGTCCGGTGTCGAGGCGCCGGATCTCCTCGGCAAAATAGGCACGATTATACAAGCCAGTGGCGAAATCATGCAAACTTAAAAACTTCAACTGTTCTTCCGCCTTTTTGCGGTCAGCGATCTCTGCTCGCAGGGATTCCGCCAATTGCATGAGAGCAGCGGTACGTTCCTCTACCCTCTGCTCCAACAAAAGATGGGATAGTTTGAGTTCTTCCTCTGCAGCGATACGCTCGGTAATATCCCGGGCCACCACCACGGCATAGTGGTTCTTTTGGAAGGAAACCTGACTAAGGGTGACCTCCACCGGCAATTGATTCCCATCAGATTTCTTAAAAACAGTGGTAATGGTCAAACGGAAATGTTGACCGGCGGTTTCCGAATTCTGCACTGCGGTCCATAGCGTTTCAGGTTTGGTCATGAAGATATCAAACGAAGCGGTGAGCAACTGCTCTCTCTGGTACCCCAACTGCTGGCAGACCGACTCGTTTACATCCACGATCCGTCTGGATGGTATCTGCAGTAGAAAGATCAGATCATGGCTCTCGTCCAGCAATGCCCTGAACCGCTGAAGATCATCCAGCTTATCCTGCAGAGCCGGATAATAGCTCTTACGCAAGGATCGTTCACCCAGACCTATCAATTGTTCCCGCAGTTCCTCATATGGCGAGGACCTCTTTTTAGAATGCGGCATGATATACTTCCTCGATTTCCTGCAAAGTCGGTGCGATCGGATTTGTCGCCATACAAGTATCTTCCAAAGCCTTGCGGGCAAGCTCAGATATATCTTGGGGACTTACACCGATTTCCCCCAGTTTTTTGTTTAAACCCACGCTTCCGCGTAATTCCCTGATATGATCCAGCAGGGCCTGTTTTATGTCTATCTTAGATAAGCCCCCCAGATCTATGCTCATTGCCTGAGCTATATGAGCATATCTTTCAGATGCCTCTGAATAATTAAAAGCAATAACCGGTTCCAGCAGTATGGCATTGCATTCACCATGGGCCAGATCGAGCAAGCCCCCCAGGCTATGGGACATAGCATGAACGGCGCCCAGAATAGCGTTGGAAAAAGCCAGCCCGGCCTCCAGACTGGCCAGCATCACCTTGCCCTTCAACATAACATTTTCGGGGCTGGATATGGAAGGTTGCAGATAACCGTCAATCAATCGTATTGCTTCCAGGGCGTGCAGATCAGTAAGGGGTGAGCTGGCATTCGAGACATAGGCTTCTATGGCATGGGTAAGTGCGTCCATACCCGTACAAGCCGCTACGTATGAAGGCATGGTAGTTAGGGTGACCGGATCTATTAATGCAACATCAGGGACTACCGCCTTACTGACTATAGCCATTTTCACCCGGCGCTTCTCATCCATAATAATAGTGCACTGAGAAACATCTGCCGAACTTCCTGCCGTGGTGGGTATGCAGACCAGAGGGGGAATAGGCGTACTTACCCGGTCAACCCCTTCAAATTTAGAAATAGGCGCCAGATTGGTCCCCACAATACCAATGGCCTTGGCACAATCGATGACGCTGCCCCCGCCTATAGCCACGATAGCATCGCACCTTTTAGCCAGGTAAAGCTCAGCCCCGTTCGTTGCCTCTATGGTCTTCGGATTAGGGGTAACACCATCAAACAAGACATAAGGCAGTCTGGCTTCTTTCAGTGAATCAATCACCTGTCCTGCCCACCCGGCAGCAACCACTCCCGGGTCGCTCACCACCATTACCCGGCGTGCACCCATGTTCTGGGCGTATCGACCGGCCAGGCTCCGAGCTCCGACACCAAAAATGATTTCCGGGGCGACGAATTTTCGCAAGTGCAGCTCCCCCGGCAACAATAATGGTTCCAGTTCAAACACCCCATTCTAGCACCGCAACAATTTGAGTAACAATTAGTGCCTAGGTCACGTTAAGCTTAGGACTTATTTCTCTCAAACCTTTCGACAATCATTCGCGTATTCCTTTTTTCTGTAAGTTTAATATACAGCTCTGTGCTATATACAAAGAGGTCATTCCCATCTCTGAGTGGGATAGGCGTTTCGCTCATCAGTCACCCAAACTGAGCCGGAAGCACTGCCGATATCATCGATATCCCAGTTGTTGAGCTCCGCCGGCCCGTAAAGACGGTATCCGCCCGGAGAGCGCTCTGGTTCAGCCAGTAAACCGATTTTGTGATAATAATTAATGGTTTTTATACTCGGCCAGCATGCGGAAATTCTCCTGGTAATCATCACCCCACTGAAAATCATCCAGGATACTATAAACTTTACGGTGTTGATCATAAATCGAGCAAAACTAGATCAGGAAGTAGAATACTTTAGAAAATATACGCTGATTGTCTTAAGTGAGAAACGAAGCGCTCTGGCTATTAGCCGTTATGAAGAAAAGAAGAAAAACTTCTATGCCGAAAGCCGGGATCGACTGGCGGAAATCTCGAAAAAAATACTGGATTATAACCTCTATTGTCCTGTTTCCACGCTGGGTCGTTCTAATTTTGACGTAGAGACGGAGATGCACCATATCGTTGAAGAGATAGAAAGTCTGACTGATGAATTGGGGGTTTCCCAGGGGTAATAGGTGTGTACCTCAACCCCAAATCAACTTCTCCAGGGCAATGTGACTCCGATACCAATCATCACCCTGCATGAGCTTTCCCGAACCAGCATGGTTCCACTCAATGCACTAGGCCGAGGTCTAACCCAGGATTATTTCCTAATAATGTATTTGAGCCGCTTATTAAAGTACCGATTTCATTTGACAAGTGTTCTTACCAGGCACATCTGCTTGCCAAGTAATTAACTCCAAATATGGTTCCGCTACGGCAATATCCTTGAGGCTTTCTGCCACCATCTGCTTATTCCCCCATCTCCCGATCATATTGGCATTCATTGCTTTGGACAAACAATAATCTTGTAAGTTATAAAATAACTACCGTTGCCCAGAACCAAGATGTTCGGAAAATTGGTAATTACAGCCATGTCGGGAGGAACATATACGAAAGGATTATTAGGATATGGAAACAGGAAAGGAAGGATAGCTTGAGTAAGCGACATTTTTTACATACCTATCTGCCAGGTATACTTACCGCATTGTTATTATCAGTCAGCGTTTTCGTTGGCACGGCCAGTGCCGATACATACCCCAGTGCGACCAGTTTGCAAGCTCATAAGAAACTCGGGGTCGACTACCGGATACTTCAGAAATTCACCCCCTCCGACAGCATAGTGCTCTCGATCCATGGAGGGAATATAGAACGCGGAACCAACCAAATCGCCCAGGCAGTAGCGTCCCGGGGCAATTTTGACTACTACGGCTTTATTGGCTTAAGGGGTTCCGGGTTGCATGTTACCTCAACGAATTTTAACGAATCATGCGCACTGAGAATGGTAAGGGCCTCTAATAAGACCTTATCGATACATGGTTGCCGGGGCAGCAGCAAGGTTACCTATCTCGGGGGATTGGACAAGGCCTTCAAGGCCAAGGTGAAAGCACAACTCATAAAAGCAGGCTTTACCGTGAAAAACCCTCCCAGCGGCCTGGGGGGAAGTGGACGCGCCAATATCTGCAACCGGAACAAGATAGGCAAAGGAGTTCAACTCGAACTTACAGCGGCGTTGAGAAACCACCTGATGAACAATAAAAGCGATTTCAATCGTTATGTAAGCGCACTGGTCAAGGCGCAGAGCTAAGACAAAATATCGGCAAATTACCCTTAGTATTGATAGTTCCGAACGAATATGGCTAATGCCCGGTTATCAGCAAATCTGTGGTAACCGGGCATTTTTTGGCCAATTATAAGCAATCCATGAACCATACTGTCATCCCCATCACAATTCAGCTACTATCGTGCCCATCTCGCTGGTATCATAACCGCCAATATTGCCAAATTCCTTCCTGAACTCCGTGGAACGGATAATACTCAGCATATTGGTGATCTCCGGTGTATTAAAGGCATCCTTTTTCACCACCAGATCATAGCGTTCCTTTTTAAGCGGAACAAATTCGATATTATCGACCTGTCTCGCCATCTTTTCGATCCCCACCGCCACATCAGCCTGGCCGCTGCTCACCGCGCTGGCCGCTGCCAGATGTGAAGATGCCTCATTATAATAACCATTGATCTGGCCGCAGCTGATCCCGAGCAGCCTGAGATTTTCGTCGATCAGCACCCGGGAGCCCGCACCCTTCTCCCGATTGATCATGCAGATATCGCCCCGCGCCAAATCGCTCCAGGTGCTGATTCTCTTGGGATTGCCCATGGGCACATAAAAGCCCTGCATCCGGCAGGTAAGGTGAATAATCACCGAAGGAATCCCCGGCAGGAGTCTTCTGACATACGCAATATTATATTGATCGCTGTCACTGTCCCAAAGGTGCGAGCTGGCCACCTGCACCTTGTCTTGATACAAGGCGACTAAGCTGTCATAACTGCCGATATACGCACGCAGTGCCGGAATGCTGTTCATTCGCAAATAGTTTGAAAGCACGTCCAGTATCAGATCCTGTCCGCAAATAATGAAATTCTTATTGATCGGCGAATTCCCCAAAACCAGGTCATTGGGCGAATAATCCCTTATCAGGCCATCGGGCCGGAGGGTCTTCGATTTTTGAATATAATTGTCCACATCCTCCTGGGTAAACCGCAACATTCGCCCCACCTTATAGGACTGGAGTTCACCATCCCGAATCAAATTATATATAGTGCTTTTACTGACATGTAAAATATCCGCCACTTGTTGTGTAGATAATGCCTTATCCCTATCCACCAGTAATTACTCCCTTTATCTCCAATATTTTTCGTATCATTTAATATTATATCACACAATTTCGCACAAATCACGCACAATAGCCGCATTTTTTAATGTATATCGTTGTGTTTCGCGCATTTTTGCGCTAGAATTCTGGGCAAGAGCAGGCAGACAATTTTGTAAGGAGGATGCGTTCCATGAAAAATTATTGGAAGTTCACCTTTTATCAAAACGACAAAGAGAAAATCCGCTATTTCCATGGAACCGAGTCCAAAGTCGGACACCGGGCCAACAGAACCACCGGTGACAAAAAAAGCCTGGTTATACTGAACAAGCCACACGTTCAATACCTAAAGCAAGAGAAGCAAGTCAGATTTATTGAGGTCCGCTAATGGCTCGTATGGGCTAATCAATAGCTATTCGAGTGCATCGCAGAGCGGCAGAAGTTTTTCCAATCGTTCGACGATGCGGTGCTGTTCAGCGAGAGGTGGGAGCGGGATAAGAGCTTTTGCAAACTTGGCATCATTTATAGCTGGGTAAGCGACTCCCCTCGAGTTCTCATTGTCATTTGCATAGCTATCAAAAGCTGGAGATAATAAATATCTAAACAGATATTTATTTAAAATCGGCATGGGTGTGCAAACAACTGCAAAACCTGTACTCACAATTGGTTCTGGCTCTATATTTCTATCTATAACACAAATATTATGCAAATATGGTCTAACTGTTGCGTAAATCACATCCCCCTTATGAACTATTTTTCTAGCTCTCGAAGGAGCTGCATTAGGCTGAAGAACATTATCTAAAGAACCTAAAGTATTCTTCTCGTTGTTAATAGACGAAATATCTATATATGTAAATTCTTGATCGGGGCATTTTTGGCCATGATTATATGTAATTGTTCCCAATCTTACCCAGCACCAATTCTTCGGAATATCAAAGGGGATCTCATCCTCCGTAATCTCCGGCAGATCCTTCTCCTTTTTAATTTTCTTTTCTTTGATAAGGCGTGCTTTCTCCTTCTGGATTTGTGCAACCAAATCGCGCGCATCTCCATCAGACTCCAGTTGTTCGGTAAGCTTGCCCTGGATGGCTGATTGAAGCAGAGAATCCTTCATTTTCTTGGGGAAAGATTTCCGAACAACATCCAGCTTAATTTCATCTTTTTCTAGTTTTTCTAGCTGAGGCAATAATTCTTCAATTTTCTCTACTATGCGTTGCTGTTCAGCAAAAGGAGGTAGCGGAACAATAAAATTCGAGATATCTGTTAAGCTAATATTAGCTCTTGCAGTATCCACCTTATTTCCCATCATTATTGAATATGCCAATGGGCTATTTAAGTACTTAACAATATATCGCCCCATATCAACCATAATAAGTCGTATCAGTGCAACAGCCTGATTTATATTGGCATTTTCCTCAAGATTAAATATTGTAGCTCGTCCAATTGAGGCACCTACGATATTTGTAAGTACATCACCTACTTCTAAAATTGATCTTGACTGTAATTCATTGAATTTTAAGTCAACATACTTTTCTGCATCTAATAACAGTTTTTCGCATCCAACATTTTCACTTGTAACAAAAAGAACGCCAGATGAACAGTAATTAACCCCTTGCCATTTAGGAGATGAACCTTTGGTAACCATTTTGCATACTTCTCCTAATCTAACCCAACACCAATTTTCAGGAATCTCAAAAGGGATCTCCTCTTCCGTGATCTCAGAAAGCGCCTTCTCCTTTTTGATTTTACCGTTCTTGATCAGTTGTGCTTTCTCCGCCTGAATCTTGACCAGTAAATCTTTTGCATCACCATCTTCCGGCAATTGCTCCGTCAACTTCCCCTGTATAGCCGCTTGCAGAATAGATTTCCGAAGTCGCTCAGCAATCATCGAACGACCCCCAGGAGAGCTTCTATCTCGGCCAAGCGCTGGTCTATTTTTGCATTCAGCGCATCTCTCTTTTCGTGGAAGTTCTTGATGGTTTCTTCCGGGGACAGGACTTCTTCCTCGGCGGTTGGATAGCCGCACAGATCGAGGTCATAGCCACGAGCTGCAAGTTCCTGCACAGTATAGTCTTTTGACTTGTAAGTATCAGTCTCTGGGTCTTTGATTTCCTGGCGGTCATTCCACCAGGCAACACATTCATCGAAGTGTTCTACCTTCATCGGCTTGGTCTTGGAGAAGTGCTTGTATCCTTCCGGCATATCCACGCGATAGAACCAGACCTTATCCGTCTGCTTGGATTTGTCAAAGAACAGGATGTTGGTGGTGATGGGTGTATAGGGTGAGAACACGCTGGACGGCATGCGAACAACAGTATGCAGGTTGAACTCTTCAAGCAGCTTTTTTTTAATAGCGACCTTGGCATTATCGGTACCGAAGAGGAATCCATCGGGGATGATAACCCCTGCTCGTCCATGCTCATTTAACCGGTACATAATTACCGACATGAACAGATCGGCTGTCTCACTGCTCCTAAGGTCAGCCGGGAAGTTAATCTTCACGCCTTCGCTCTCGGTTCCGCCATAGGGTGGATTCATCAGCGCAATATCAAATTTATCGCTGGCTTTATACTCACGGACGTTTCTTTCCAGGGAGTTGCCATGATATATTTGGGGATTGTCAATGTCATGCAGCAGCATATTAGTGATGCACAGCAGATATGGCAACGGCTTCTTTTCAATACCATAGATGCTCTGGTTGTACAGTTCTCTATCTTCAATGGTTTTAATCTGAGGCTCCAGCACCTTCAAGGTGGAGGTTAAAAACCCACCCGTACCGCAGGCAAAATCGCCAATGCGTTCACCCAGCTTCGGGTTAATCATCTTCACCATAAAGTCAGTAACCGCTCGGGGCGTATAGAACTCGCCCGCATTACCAGCACTCTGTAAGCTCTTCAGAATGGTCTCATAAATATCACCAAAGGCATGGCGCTCATTATATTCATCGAATTCAATGGCATCAATTTCATTGACTACTTTTCTCAGGAGTATGCCATCCTTCATGTACTGGTTGCTGTCTTCAAAAACTGCCTTCACGATTGACTTCTTCATGGGAGTTTTATCTGTAATAGCTAAATCTTTCAGAGTGGGGAAAAGCTTGTTGTTGACGAAATCCAGCAGGCTCTGGCCGGTCATGGCTTTTCCGTCTTTATGATCAACCGCCCAATTCCTCCAGCGTAGTTCTTCCGGTATGATGGACTCGTAGTTGTCATCATGAAATTCCCAGTCTTCTTCCTTGGCATCATAGACTTTCAAAAACAATATCCAGGCCATCTGCTCAACTCTCTGAGCATCACCATTGATGCCGCTGTCTCCACGCATGATGTTTTGTATGGTCTTAACAAAACTCCCCAGGCTCATATTATTGATCCTCGCTTACTATAATATTATGCTGCTTCATAGATGGCTCTGGCTAAGCCTCTTACTGCTTGAATGTAGCCTTCTTTGCCGCCAAACAACTCGGCTATTTTCTTCGGACTTCCAATTTTATCGAATGGCGTGTTGTCCAGAATTCTTGTGTCTTCCAGTTCGCTGATACCTTCATTCATATACTTGTCCAGCAACGCAGAAAGTACCTGCTGACAGACCTCTGAGTACTTGTAGAGATAACCCTGTTTCTTAACATGCTCTACCCGCTCTCTTTTGGTTAGCGGCTTTTTGTCATAAGCAACATGGAGAATCAGATCAAAGTCATCTAAATCCTTGCCGGATTCTTCTTTCAAAGCATCCAAGAGCACACCCTGCTCTTGAAGTTCGTCCACAATTGCCTGCTTCTTGTCTGCGCTGCTCCAAGCGTGTAGGAACTCGTCCAAAGTTGCGTATTCCTCCCGGATGTTCCGCTTGCTGTAATCCTTAATGCTTTCAGTTATTAGCTTACCATCTTTGTCATAGTACTGAACACGCTCATTAAGAATCTTGACCGGTACCCCTCTCACCCGGTATTTCCTGAATGGCTCTCCTATGCCCGGTGGTTCAAAAGGTGGGGGATCGGTTGGATACTCAGGATCAGCGATATCATCCGGATGGTCAGGTATATCCGAATCATCAGGCTTAGTTGGGTCCCACTCGTCCCCTCCGTCGCCTCCATCTATAATGACTACCGGATCACCGTCAAAGTCAGGATCAACAAATAGCCTGCACGCATCACGAAAGTCCATGATGGTGAAATATTCTTTGCCATAGTCAGGATAGAGCCTGGTACCACGTCCGATAATCTGTTTGAACTCAGTTATGGAATTGATGACGTTATCAAGAACAATAAGTTGGCAGGTTTTGCAGTCAACTCCGGTGTTCATTAGTTTGGACGTCGTAACAACGGTGGGATATTTCTCATTAGCATCAATGAAATAATCCAACTGCGCTTTGCCTATTGGGTTATCACCTGTTATCCGCATGACGTATTTGGGATTCTCCGCCACCATATCTTTGTTTTCATTGACTATGGCCTGACGCATACGCTCGGCATGATCTATATCCACGCAAAAAATAATTGTCTTACTAAAACGTCCATTTGCTTTTAGCCACTTGGTGATACGGTTGGCTACAGCTTGCGTTCTCTCATCAATAATTAGTTTACGGTCATAATCAGTAGTGTTATATTCCCGGTCTTCGATTTCATTACCATAGATATCGACTTGTCCCTTATATGGTCTCCAGCCTTCCAAGTCTCTGTCAAGACCGATGCGGATAACCTTATACGGTGCCAGGAATCCATCATCAATACCTTGCTTCAGACTATAGGTGTAAACCGATTCGCCAAAGTAAGTGATATTACTGACTTCTTTGGTCTCTTTCGGAGTGGCTGTCATACCGACTTGAATTGCCGTATGGAAATAATCCAGAATCCGTCTCCACTGGGATTGTTCCTTAGCACTACCACGATGGCACTCATCGACAATGATTAAATCAAAAAACTCCGGTTGGAATGCTCTAAACGGTTCTATCCCGTTATCGCCGGCCAATTGCTGATACAGACTCATGTATATTTCATAGGAACTATCCAACTTTTTATCCTGAACCTTAGTCATAATCTTTTCAAATGGCTTAAAGTCCTACTGCATAGTTTGATCAATGAGAATATTCCGATCAGCCAAGTAAAGGACTCTCTTTACCGTCTCTGTTTTGAGCAGCTTCCATATAATTTGAAAAGCAGTATAAGTTTTTCCTGTGCCAGTTGCCATAACCAGCAAAATCCGGTCTTGCCCTTTGGCTATAGCTTCCAAGGTTTTATTGATAGCAATACGCTGATAGTATCGCGGTTTTGTCTGTGAGAAGGTATCAAAGTAATCAGGTTCTGCCACAACTTTCTCTTGTGCATCATCAAAGCCCTTACCTTTTATATAGCGACTCCATAACTCACTTTCATTTGGGAAATTATCAAGTTCCAGCTCACGTTCTTCGCCGGTGAAGTAATCATGCTCAATAAATCCACTGCCATTGGAGGAATAGGCAAAAGGAATATTGAGAATCTCTGCGTAATCCATTGCCTGCTGAAGACCATCTCCAACAGAATGATCAGCATCTTTAGCTTCGATAATGGCCAGCGGTAACTGCCCGTCTTGATGTGTAAGAAGGTAATCCGCTTTTTTGCGCTTACCCCTCTTTACCGTATTACCACGCACTAAAACCTGACCATCGGTAAAGAAATACTCCATCAGGATCTGGTTCTTCGTCCATCCTGCCTCTTCAATAGCTGGCGTGATGTAACGGAATTTTATATCTTCTTCAGTCAGTTTTTTCATGGGGTCCCTTCTCTCTCACAGCATCAACATTGTCTGCGATAATGTAATTGAAAGGCTGGGCTGTATTTTTGATATTATATTTAAGAACTCAGGAATAAATTTGACATTACTAATTATAGCACTATTTGCCAATATACTGGGCAACTATTCCATTATCGGCTTATACATTTCAGACAGCTCGCACATGAAACTAACCCATCCGTAAGTTTTACAGATGGGTTAGTTATGAGTTACCGATTTAATTTTGTTTTATCAATCATATTGTCTCGGGAGAATAAAGCTGCGAGCTGAATGATCTCAGGGTGTTTCCGCAGAACCTGTGATAATTCATGTCGCTAAATATAAATCGTTAAACCATCTTGCGATGCAACTTCAGAGTTACTCCGCACAACTTATCTATCCTTCTAAGCCTTTGTTCTCCGTCTCATGGATGTTTATCGCCTCTACCCGTTTACGTACGTAATTGGTTTGTTTCCTGTAAGCAAATAGAAACATCACAACAAGGAGTGCTATTACTCCCCATTCCCAATTCAAAGAGAACCATCTCCATTTTAAAGATAATGCATTTAACACCCGCATAACCGGAAGAAGCAGGACGCACGTTAGGAGTGACCGAGTATAGTTATTCATTTCTGACAGGGTATCAATCTTTAAATCAGCTCTCGAGGCTTTTACAAAGTCGGGGTATGGCGCATATTTGACGAAACAGATTTTCTTCAAAATAGGTTCCACAACTAAAGAACTTATTCTATTAATAATGAGTCCCATAAAGTAATACACCACTATATCCTCGCCTACATTTTGGGTTGGTAAAGTCAACCCGAAGAAAAACTTGAGGGCCAATCCGAAGAATGCTCCTGGCAATAGGTTGGTCATTATTTGATATGAACCCAATTTTTCAAGAATGCCGCCCATAGTAGTCACTCCCTAATTCACCAGGTATTATAAGAGGCGATACCCGATCGAATGAAATTTGTATTGCCTCTACAAGACCTTTACGCCTGTTCATATATAGTTTTCGTTCGGATAATGACGTTGGGAAACCGAACTGACCAACATTGTTTAATGTAGTTGAGTGCCAAAAATTCCCGTTGTCTACCGACAACTCTTGTTTAGCAAAATACAGTTCGACTTCCCGATTGATACTCATCATCTTAAACAATATTTCCTTACCTAACATTCTTCTCAAGATACAGGTATTTGCAACAACGAACTTGCCAACACAAATTTTCCTAAAGGAACAGAGCTTTTCAACATCCCAAATATGTGCTGTTATTAATGTTCCATCTATCCCATCATCTGAAGTGCAGCAAAGATATTCTTTGAATACTTGTCCATTTATCTGTAAGAAGTCCCAGGCCGAGACTTCGGCATCTGTCACAAGTTGAATATACTCTCTTCGCGCCCCTACTTGCTTACTATCAACAGAAATGTCCTTATCATTACCTATAATCCATCTCACCAAGCCTTACTCCTTGTTGTTGTCTACTCGTTACGCTCACATATGCGCTTCCGGGGATTAATACCAATCCACTTTTGGTATTCAGTGCAGGATCATATTTTTCGTCCTTCATGTACTGTACCAACTGGTCGGAACCCCCGCTCGTTGCTGCTGAGCCTGTATTGTCAGAGATGAAATAAGTCTTATTGTAAGGATTGGTTAGGTTCTCTTCAAATATCGCCTGTGCATCATCTAATTGACCATGATGTGGTAATTGAATGATGGAATAGCTGTCAAGATTATGCAGATATAAGGGCGAAGCATCGCCGCACAGCAGGATAGTTTCAGCATTTTCCAATTTGCATTCCAGCTGAACGCTTGCCGCATTCATTACCGTCTCCTCGGCATGTCCTTCGCCAATATTATTGCTGACTCGATTGTCTACAGCCTTAGCTGCGACATCAGTAAATTCATCGATTGTAGGCCCAACAATTGTACAATTACCTACATTTGTTCCGCTTAAAGCTTCTACCGTAAGAAAACCACATGCTTGCGCTGATTCAATAATCGTCTTAATGTTGTCAAATTCATCCAACAACGACTGTTCTAAACTATCACGGTTCCTTCGTTTATCACTAATTTTGTCTAGAATAGTATCGACATGCTTCAGATACTGGTGTGAATAGACGATTACCACATATTGGCCCTTTGCATACAACCAATCAAGCAACTTACACACTCCATCGGTATGGTCGCTATCATTGTGCGACACGACGATATGTACCTGTGAAATCGACCGATCAGATTGTAAGAACGCTTCAACTGCTTCCGCATGTCTGGTATGTCCGCAGTCGTATACGACCAGAGATGTATTGTCATAAAGCAGTATACAATCCCCGAACCGTTTATCCAGATCTCCGTCATAATTGCTTAATGCCTTTAGCCTCATAATAATTCCTTTCTGCAAGCGCATCGAGGTGGCTTGCTCACCTTTATATTTACAATATTAATCACAGAGAGGGGGCATCTCTGTATTCAGCTAGCACTCAACTCCCCCGAGTGCTAATCCGTTATCAATATATCATCACAGATATTCACCGTCAAGATGTTTTTCTGCGATTGTGTGAAAAAATCACATAATCAATTAATAAAGATAGCAATGCATAAATATATTTGGTTGACAGTCGTGAAAATATCGCTTAATATTATGAATGATATAAATAAGGTGGTGTTACTTTGTTATCTGAATTTAAGGTAGGTAATTTTCTTTCCTTCGACGAAATACAGACTTTTTCCATGGAAGCCGGAAAAGTACGCAGTAAGATTGATAGGGTATATGCAGATGGTAATTTTAAACTACTTAAATTCATGGCGATTTACGGGGCTAACGCATCCGGAAAATCAAATCTGGTAAGTGCTTTTGATTTTGCCCAAAATGTTATTGAAAGAGGCATCCCAACAAGTTGCAGCAATTGCTATTGTCGTTTGAAAGATGACAATAAATATAAACCCTCACATTTCGAATTTACTATTAAAATAGGAAATGAAAAATATGTATATGGCTTTGACCTATTATTAAGCTCTGCAAGTTTTGTGACAGAATATTTGAAGCAAATACGCTATGGCAAAACTTATAAGACGGTGTTTTTTAGAGATATTCCTACGGGTAAGTACGAGGTTAATTCTTACTTCAAAGATGCTGCTATAAATGAGCGCTTAAAAATATATGCGGAAGACGTTAAAGAAGACAGTTCCATTCTTTTTCTGCGACTAATGAATCAAAATAAGGATTCACTTTATGCGAACGAATCGGACATCAAGATATATAAATTAGTATATAATTGGTTTAAATACAAACTGAGTGTAAATTATCCTGACAGACCGATAACTAATTATTCATATTTAATGGATAGTGAGAGTGTTAGCCAAATTGGTAAGCTGTTATCTTTTTTTGGCACAGGTGTTTCTGAATTCGACATTGCGGATGTCGCTATAGAAAAGGTAACTGCCAAGCTGCCGAAAGAATTAATGCAGAATATTATTGATCATCTCAATGAGCAAAAAAAGCATTATATAGAAAAAGATACTCATAATACTCCTGCAATTATGCTTCGTTCGGAAGATAACTTGATGTATATTATTCAACTTGAAAACGATAATATAAAATGCAAGACACTGGAGTTTAAGCATGAAAAAACTAACGCGGTTTTTTCTTTGGAAGAAGAATCAGATGGTACAATTCGTCTGCTGGACTTAATAGAGGTACTCCTAAGTAAGGATAGTGAACGAATATATATCATTGACGAAATCAACAGACGTTTTCACCCACTACTAACATATAAGTTTATTGAAGAATATCTAAATTTGGCTTCAACCCGTAATATTCAATTAATTGTTACTACACATGAATCAAAATTAATGGATTTTGATCTACTTCGTAAGGATGAGATTGGATTTATTGATAAAGATGAAAATGGAAGATCAACTATTTTTTCTTTAGATTCCTTCAGCGAGCGTTTTGATAAGAAAGTATGCAAAGCTTACTTTGAGGGTAAATACGGTTCTATTCCGAGATTCAAGATTTGATAAATAAGCTAAACTTTTAAATCCGCATCGTGTGCTTTAGTTCAGTGTCATTTTATTGGGTGCTTCAACCAACACACTTAAAGCTCGATTTGTTTGGCCGGCCTGCGCCTCATTCGCCAATACACTCAGGTAATCCCCCGCCATTATATTGGTATCCCCGTGCGGGATAAGCTGGGCTTCTCCCCGCCGGATACCTACCAGAAGACAGTTGGCCGGCCATTTGATATCTCTAACCTGCTGCTGATCAAGTGCACTGCCTACGCATACTACTGCTTCCAGGAGTATCTTCTTCTTTACTCCACTTGAATGATAGGAATCATCCCGTTTCAACAAGAGGCGGTGCAATAACTCGTCATATATAGGCTTGCCATGCAAGATATCACTGGCGATATAAGCGGCCATGGACACCATGATTATTGGGAACAAATGCCCAAATGAACCGGTCATCTCGGTAATCAGTATACTTCCGGTTATCGGCGCTTTAACTACGGCAGTAAAATAACCGGCCATAGCAAATACCACAAAATTGTTAACATATCCGGGATCAACCCCGGTGAAATTAACCGCTATGTTGCCAAAAATACCTCCGGAAAGGGCTCCAATGACCAGCATAGGCAAGAATATTCCGCCGGGAACCCCGGATCCATAACTTACGATGGTAAAGAGGAATTTAACACAAACCAGTATCACCAGTATATAAAGGCCGAAATGGCCCTGGCTAATGGAATCGATCAGCCGGTTTCCCCCGCCCAAACAAGCAGGAAAGTATAGTCCGACTGCTATGCTTATCAGCAAAGGAACCGCTGCGTAGAGGCGGGGGGGAATGATATTCTGGCTTTTATAAATATCCTGGATTTTTAGCAGGCACCAATTGAATAAGACCCCTAGTAAGCCAATAAATAGCCCCATTATGATCAAATGACCGTAATACTTGAAAGGCAAGATGGGCAGGGCATGGAAATTGAATATGGGCTGTATACCGAAAAAGTGCTTGGAGATGAAATCAGCGGTCAATGATGCCGCCATCGCAGACATTAACACCGGCGGAGAAAAATTCTTATGCAGCTCCTCCAGGGCGAAAATCGCTCCAGCCAGGGGAGCATTGAAAGCTGCGGCCAACCCGGCGCTGGCTCCGCTGGTAATGAGGATTCTTTCCTCAACCTTTAGGCTGCCGAATAAACGGCTCACCCCTTGACCGGCCACCGCCCCCAGTTGGATGGAGGGACCTTCGCGGCCCAGAGACAGGCCGGCACCAATCGCCAGGATCCCGCCCATGAATTTCCCCAGGAGCGTGGTAACCCAGTTCATCTCCAGATCTCCGGATACGGCCCCTTTGACCTGGGGTATCCCGCTGCCGCTAATCAATGGATAACGGCGGACGAGACTTCCCAACAAAAAAGCAATCAACAGCAATACCACGGCCCAAATAGCTAGAAATTCAGGGTTACCTGAACGGACATAAGTATAAAACAGTTTAAGCCATATATCGGCCTTTTCCAGAATGTATCTGAAGATCACTACTATGGTTCCGGCAAAAATTCCGACCACTATACCCTGAACAAAGAGCTTCAACCTGAAATTCCGCCAGTTAATAAGAGGGTTGAAAATCTTGTGGTGCTGCACTGCTACCTCCGAATCCGCTTTGCTGAATTATACCATCGTAAAAAGCTCTCGGCTTCGATAAGATTAGAATATGTCTTTTATTCCCTGATTCAACTTGCGATTCCTGCTTCAAAAAACAATTAGCTCCGCCTATATATGGCGGAGCTCCTTTACTGTAGTACAACCGGTAGCCCAAGCTAGCTCCAGCATCTTTACCGCAGAACTTTGACCAATACATTCATATCCTCATAGGAACCGCAGATATTGCAGTTTTTTATCAAGCGCCCGGTAAAAACATAACCCAAGCGGAAGAAGGCCTTATTGACCGGCGCGTGGGTGGCCCGGCAAAGGGTGTATAGACATATATACCCTTCCCGATATAAATCAGCTTCCAATTCACCGATTATCCGGCTCAATACTCCTTGACCGCGAAATTGGGGATCGGTAACACAATCGGTTATCTCAGCGTTCAGGTTGGCAGGGTCCTGCTCCGCCGAGGCTATGCCCACGATTTGATTATTGGCATCAATAGCCACCCGATAAGTTACCCGACCGTATTCCATACATCCAAGCAGGTAATCACTATCAAAGACCGGAGAAGGATAGGTCTTAAAAACATCTCTAAACAAGCTGATCATTCCCGGAACATCTGCCGGAGTAGCCTTTCTCGTTATACAGGGAAAGCTAGTTTGTTCGATCGTCTCTTTTACCCGATCCCAGTTGGAACCAACCGGAACGATCACATCATATTTGTTATCCGAAGTCCCCCGGGCTGGAGAAGTAAAATGTGAATAAACCTGGGCATCCTTTCCTGAAAAAAAGCCGCTGATCTTGCCTTCAACCACAAACCCCTGCTCCAGGAACATCTCCTGATAAGCCGGTAGAGTACAGGCGACTATCTTTCCAATAGCCGCATTGTTGGCAAGAGTCTTAATAAATTGCAGGGTATTTTTGCTGATTTTTTGATTCCCCCATATTTTGACCCGTTGGTTGAACCAATCCCAGAGGATCACCGTGTCATCAATAGTCATATAATAATTGCTGGATTGATTATTATGCCTGACCGAATTCATTGTTCATCGCCCTCCTTTTCATACGGACATTGCTTTTTGGGATCAAGGCGATGCGCTCTTCGCGGTAAAGCTGTTCCAGACCGCGGTATTCATACTCAGGGAAATCTTCACAAATACCGCAGTTCCTGCAGGTGTGGCTCTTGTCTTCCGGTTCAGTATAGGTACAGATCACTCCCTCATAATTCCTAAGAATCGTTTTCTCCGAAGAATTTGAAATCTGGTACTGTGGTCCAACCGGGATCTTACCACCCCCGCCCGGTGCGTCCACCACAAAAGTCGGTACCGCCAGACCTGACGTGTGCCCTCTCAGCATTTCAATTATCTCAATGCCCCGAGATACTGGGGTTCTAAAATGTTCGATACCCTCAGATAGATCACACTGGTATAGATAATAGGGCCGAACCCGAATTTGCAGAAGCCTTTGCACCAATTTTTTCATTATATATGGACAATCGTTTATCCCCTTTAACAATACGGACTGGTTACCCAGAGGTATACCCGCATCCACCAGGCGGGCACAGGCTAACTCCGCTTCAGCGGTGATTTCTGTCGGATGATTAAAATGAGTATTGATGTATAAGGGCTGATACCTTTTTAACATGGTACATAGTTCTTCGGTGATTCTCTGCGGCATCACCACCGGAGTGCGGGTACCGATACGTAGTATCTCCAGATGTTTGATATCCTTCAGGCTGGACAATATGAATTCCAGTCGCTGATCTGGCAGACAGAAGGGGTCTCCGCCCGAAATCAGAACGTCCCTGATCTCTTTATGTTGTTTAATATAGTTCAGCCCCATTTTTATCTTATTGATGGACAGGGCCTGATCAGTCTGCCCGGCAAAACGGCGGCGAGTGCAATGCCGGCAATACATAGAGCACTGGTCAGTAACGAGCAGCAGCACTCGGTCGGGATAACGATGGGTCAGTCCCGGCAGCGGTGAATCCTTCTCCTCGTGCAGCGGATCCCTGCTCTCTGAGTTTTTAATACGGGTTTCCAGAATGTTGGGTACCGCCTGTCTCCTTAGCGGACAATCTGGATCATCAGGCTTCATTAAAGTGGCATAGTACGGGGTTATTGCCATTCTCAGCCTCTGTAGTCCCCTATTGATATCTTGTCTCTCATCCGGGGAAAAACTGAGCACCTGTTCCAGGTCTTCAATGCTGGTAATGCGGTTGGCCATCTGCCATTTCCAATCATTCCAGTCCTCAGGCGTTACGTTTTTATACAGTGATGTCTTCTGGTAATGTCTTCTCATGAAAATCCCACCCTTCGTGTTTTATAGCAGCTAAGGGGCGGGAGACGGCGGTAAGCCGGCAAGAAAGGAGCATACATCCAGTAAGGATGCTGTCTGTTTGTGAGGGATTAATTTCTGAGACAAGCTCTTTCTTGACGCTTACGAGATTAGCTGACGGATTCGGGTCGAAAGAGTTAACTAACCCTACCTGTAAAAACAGGATTCACCCCATAGATTGGTTCTCCCGCTCGCCTAAGCGATTCAGCGCATTTTATATTTCTGACTATCCGAAATCATACAGAGCCTCTCCTAATAGAAAGGCTTCGGTTTTCCCTTTTTGCTAAGCTGATAGACTATCCGGTTGAAACAGCTGGACTTCAAAACCATACTTTCTAAACCGTCTATTCAATTTGTTCCCTATTCCAATTTAGATACTAAACTTTAAATGTGTCAGAATTGGGGCAAAAACTTGGTAAATTTTTCACATATGATCTTCAGGTTTTGTTTTGGGAAATTACGCCATCAACAAATATTAGCTAATACATTTTTGCCACATTATTATTGTATACTCATGGTATGTTTACGGTTTGATGTAGACCGTCGAAGGAGTGTATGGGTTTGAGCACAATTTTTGTGGTAGACGACGAAGAGAACATACGCTTATTAATAAAGCAGTACCTTCAGAGGGAAGGGTTTACGGTAGAAACCTTTAATGGTATTGAAGAGTTGAATCATCGTTTGCAGGAAGGGTATCCGGATATGTTTATTCTGGATATCATGCTGCCTGGTCAGGACGGGTTGTCTTTCTGCAGAGAAATCAGGGAGCGCAGCGCAGTGCCGATTATTTTTATATCGGCGCGCCGCAAGGCGCTGGATCGAGTTACGGGCCTGGAGGTTGGCGGTGATGATTACCTGTCCAAGCCCTTCAGTCCCCGGGAACTGGTGGCACGGGTACGTTCGGTTCTCCGCCGCACTCATGCTCCTACAGATTCTGATAATAGTATATTAGTGGGAAACCTAAAACTAAATCCCGGTGACCGGTTGATCCTGATTGAAGGCCAGGAACTGGCGATTACCAATAAGGAGTATGATCTCATTTCACTCTTGGTTATGCATCCTCAGCGTACTTTCAACCGCCAGGAACTACTGGACAGGGTTTGGGGATATGATTATGAAGGCGGTGAACGGGCGGTAGATGACCTGGTTAAACGATTACGCAAAAAACTAAAAGAAAGTGGTTCCCAGGCCAATATTCAGACTGTATGGGGTTATGGGTATAGATTAAATGGGCAAATTCAAAAGCATATCTACTAAGATATTAATTAGTTATTTAGCCGCAGTGGTGTTAACCTTCTTAATAACCGCCCTGGCGTTCTATCCTATTTTAGTAGGTGTTTTGGAACGTCGTGCAGAGATTGGCCTGGAAAAACAAGCCTGGGAGATAGCCTATACTATCAGGCGGCATCAATCAGGTCAGTTGCCGCCTAATGAACTTAACCTCCCTTTAACCATACTCCTGCTGGGCCGTTCGGTGGAGAGCGACTACTTATGGCTGAACTCCAATGATACCATTATTTTAAGCAGTCGGCCGGAGCAGTTTCCGCCCGGTCGAACCTTATCTGCTTTGCCCGACAAGCTGCGCGAAGAGGAACCTTATGATCCGGGTTTAGCCAACATTTTTAAGACCGAAAAATATGTTGCTGTCGAAGTCCCGGTAGCTTCTGGTGACGGCCAGACAGTGCTAACCTTTGTACCTATCAGAACTTTGCAAGTCATGTATCGTGAAACCTTGTTTTCAATTCTTGCCAGCTTATTAGGAGCTCTAATTATAGCTCTTTTTATTGCCTATTTCCTTATTCGCTATCTGGTGAGGCCATTAAAAAACCTGGAGGATTATGCCCAGGCCATTGGTGATCGTAAATTCGATGTTCGTCTGGAAGTCAAATCCGACGATGAACTTTCTAAACTTGCTGTTGCCTTCAACCAAATGGCTGACCGCCTAAAAAGCTATGACGATGGTATGCGCCGTTTCTTTCAAAATGCTTCCCATGAAATGAAAACCCCTCTAATGAGCATTAACGGCTATGCCGAGGGGATCCGGGATGGTGTTTTTACTGGTTCCGCGATGGAGGATGCCATTGACATTATTCATAAAGAGAGCCTGCGTTTGAAAAATGTCGTAGAAAATATGATAGATATAACTATCCTGGAGCAACCCCACCACAATTATTCTTTACCCCAGGATTTATACTATATTGTTGAAGCGGTTATAGATACAGTCGGTGGCTATGCTGTGGACAGAAAAGTGGAGTTAGTGTCTAACATACAGCCGAATATATGGATAATTGGGGATTGGGAACAATTGCACAGCCTCTTCGTCAATCTGCTGTCCAACGGTATTCGTTATGCCAGGAGCCAGGTGCTTATCCAATCCCGGATAATAACAGAAGGTACCAAGGTATTGATTAAAGTACAGGATGATGGCAAGGGCTTTACTGCCGAGGATTTAGAACATGCCTTTGATTATTTTTATACCGGGGGTAACGGCGGATCCGGGCTTGGCCTTACCATAGTGCAAAAAATTGTCATGGAACATAAGGGAACTATCTCGATTTATAACACGGTCCAAGGCGGTGCTGTAGTAGAACTAGTTTTCCCGGTCGTTAAAAAAGTATCTGAACTATAACCCTGTATAGCATAGAACGCCGTTAAAATGCGATTGATATCCCCCTATAGAGCCTTAGCTCACAGGTCCTGGGCTAGCCCTGCAACATAACTTCGGCTTAACCCTATAAAGATGGTTTACTCGCATTCATGCGCTTACAAGGGGTATAGCAACCATGAACGATACATTGATTGTTTATTATTCGCTTTTCCATAACACAAAGAATCAAGATAGCAGTACCCAATCCTTGGTTGCATAGCCTGAACTTATAGGGTTTTTAAAGAACTAAACCCTTTAAAAGGGGGTAGTCTGCCTTTATTTTAGCAATCAGCTTAATTTGACCGTGATAACTGGGCCAATATGGTAATAATTGTATTGCTATTGGTGGTAGACAAACTTGGCTTCTCTTATAAAGTGTATTTTTTGAATTATGCAAAAGTCTCAATTAAAAAATGAAGGGTTCCAAAAATAGAAACCCTTCATTTTTCAGCAGTTGAGTTCCCAACTTTATTTTCCAGTTCTCAAGTTTATTTTTCCGAGACATTTCTGATTTACAGAGTCATCCCCCTACTCCACCGTCACGCTCTTTGCCAGATTCCGTGGTTTGTCAACATCGGCTCCTCTATATAGAGCCATATAATAGGAAAATACCTGCAGCGGCACCACGGAAATGATCGGGGCCAGCAGCGGATTGACACGTGGAAGCAGTATCTGCTCATCGCATTCCTGACAGGATTCCTGCAGGTTTTCTTTGCAAATGGCTATTACCACCGCTCCGCGGGCCTTTACTTCCTTAATGTTGGACATACTCTTATCGACCAGTTTATCCTGAGTTATCAATGCCAGGACCGGCACATCCTGATGGATCAAGGCCAGAGGGCCATGTTTTAGTTCGCCGGCAGCATATGCTTCAGCATGTACATAGGATATTTCCTTAAGCTTCAAGGCACCTTCCATGGCTACGGCATAATCCAGCCCACGGCCCAGGAAAAAGGTATCCTGCACATCCCGGTATTTTCCTGCCAATGCCTTGAGTGCATCATTCTCTTTCAGGACCTGCTCCACCATGGTGTCCAGATAGCACATTTCATGGGTCAGTCCCTTTAGTTTATCCTGATCGTAGCTCTGGCGAATGTTTGCCATGTAAATAGCCAGCAGGTACATTACGACCAGCTGGGTAGAATATGCCTTGGTGGAGGCTACCGCGATCTCCGGGCCGGCATGGGTATAAATAACGCGGTCGGCCTCGCGGGCTACGGCGCTGCCGACTACATTAGTCACCGCCAGGACCTTGATTCCGTGGCTTTTAGCCTCGCGCAGTGCAGCCAGGGTATCTGCAGTTTCGCCCGATTGGCTGATCACGATCATGAGATCATCGGGTTGCCACAATACCTTCCGATAACGGAACTCGGAAGCTATATCAGTCTCCACCGGTATCCCCGCCAGCTTTTCAATAGCCAGACGGCCAACCAGTCCCGCATGATATGCGGTTCCGCAGGCAACTATAAATATCTTATTGATTTTCTTTAAGACATCGTTAAAATCCAAGTCGGCAAAGTCCACCATACCATCATTGATACGGCCAGCTATGGTCTTGCGAATGGCCTCCGGCTGCTCGTGAATCTCCTTGAGCATGAAATGCTCAAAGCCACCCTTTTCCGCCAGTTCGAGATCCCAGGTGACCTCGAAGATCTCTTTTTCCACCGGATTGCCTTCAAAATCGCTTATCGTGACGGAATCGGCGGTTAATATTACGAACTCGTTGTCTTCAATAATATACACCTTTTTTGTTCTGCCCAGGATCGCCGGAATATCCGAGGCCAGGTAGTTTTCGCCTTCTCCCAAACCTACGATCATCGGGCTGGCCTTTTTAGCAGCAATTATTTTATCAGGTTCTTGGGCACTGATCACCACGATGGCAAATGATCCGTACACTGCCCCCAGCGCCTTACGGACTGCTTCTTCCAGGGAATCTTCATAGTATTTTTCGATCAGGTGTACCATCACCTCGGTGTCGGTTTCCGATACGAAATCATGCCCCTCCAGCATTAACTGTTTGCGCAGCGGGGCGTAGTTCTCAATGATGCCGTTGTGTATCAGCGCGATGTTTCCGCTGCAATCGGTATGCGGATGAGCATTTTTATCACTGGGTACCCCATGGGTCGCCCAACGGGTATGACCTATCCCCAACTGGCTCGCTGGCGCATCGCCCAGAGCGTCGACCATATCAGCCAGTCTGCCCTTCTTCTTGGTCACCTGCAGGTACGCTTCGCTGGCGTCGTTATCCGGACGATAAACTGCTATTCCGGCTGAATCGTAACCGCGATATTCCAGGCGGGCCAAACCATCCACTATCACAGGAATAGCATTGCCCTTTCCAATGTAACCCATAATTCCACACATATATATGAACCTCCGGTTAAATTTCGAATTATTAATTCTTAATTTTGAATTAATGGCGAAATGCTTCGCCTTTCTTTATATCTATAGATTGCTCGCATTTTCCACTGGCGCAGTATTTTGTGCCGGACATTACTATCCGGGTTTGTAACTGCACTCACGATGGTGGTCACCGGGGGGCACCCGCCGAAGTTTCGATAAACCCCCTCCTCGTCACCCTGCACTCAACAATATTTGCATATTTAGCAAAGCAGATATTCCTCAGTGTTACTCTCATAATAATTAGGGATGTACTAATTGAGTGCTGGGTCAGGCGCTTGAAAATTTTAGTTTTTGTTCTTCACCTCCTTATAGTGCGCAGGGCCATATCACCTCCTTAAGCATTTCTCCAACCTATTATAGCTTAATGGCTACCAGGTGTATCAGTAAAATAAATGCAGGCTGGCTAGCTAGCCCCTCCGGAAACCTGGTCCACAGCTAAACGGATGTTTTCGATTACTTCCTCCAACAATACCCGATCAGGGCCCTGGGCCATTATCCGGACCAGCGGCTCAGTACCAGACGGACGGACTACCAGTTTACCATTATCGCCCAGTCGGTTCTCCGCCTCCTGCAATGCTGCTTGAACCAAGTGATGGTTCATCACTGCTTCCTTGTTATCAATACGCACATTCACCAGCTTCTGCGGCTGCTTTTCCATTCTTGCCGCCAGCTGGGATAACTTAAGTCCACTTCTTTTTAAGGCTTCGGCCAGTTTTAACGAGGTGAGCAGACCGTCTCCCGTCGTAGCATACTTTCTAAATATTATATGGCCGGATTGTTCCCCGCCGATAATAGCTCCGGTCTCCAGCATCTTTTCCAGGACATAGCGGTCGCCTACCTTACAACTCTCAATGGCAACCTCTTCGGCACGCAGAGTTATGTCCAGGCCGATATTGCTCATGACCGTGGCCACCACTTGTGGAGGTTCCAGCAGCCCACGCTGCTTGAGATCCAGGGCGCATATCATCATGAGGAAATCGCCGTCCAGTTCGTTACCCTGTTCATCAACCGCTAGACAGCGGTCAGCATCTCCGTCATAGGCAATACCTATATCAGCACCATAATTAAGCACCTCCTGGCGCAGCACCTCGATATGGGTTGAACCGCAGTGGTCATTGATATTCACTCCGTTGGGCTGGTCATGGATCGGAATCACTTTGGCTCCCAAGCGCCGCCACATTTCGGGGCCCACACTATATGCTGCTCCATTGGCGCAATCTACTACCAGAGTCAAACCTTCCAGGCTTTGTTCCAGATCGTAGCAGGAACTCAGGAAACTCATATAGTTATTATCGGCTTCTTCGATGCCGTAGACTCTTCCTATATCGTGTCCTGATGGTCTCGGCATATCAGCGGTTCCTGACAGGACCAGGCCCTCGATTTCGGTCTCAATATCATCGGGTAGTTTGTAGCCGGTCGAACCGAAGAATTTGATACCATTATCTTCAACCGGATTATGCGAGGCAGAAATAACTATGCCGCAGGAGGCTTCATATTTACGGGTGAGATAAGCTATGGCCGGTGTGGGTATTACCCCCACCGTCAAGGCATCGGCTCCGGTTGAACATATGCCGGCAATCAGGGCCGCCTCCAGCATATCACCAGATATGCGCGTATCCTTTCCCACCAGTATGCGAGGCCGTTTCCCGCTATCATGACGGGCCAGGACATAGGCTCCGGCCCGGCCCAGGTCATAGGCCAGCTCCGCGGTCAATTCAACATTGGCTATTCCCCGTACCCCATCAGTTCCAAATAAAGCTCCCAACATTAATTCCTCCCCAAAAAAGGTTTAATAGACGCTGATTAACGCAGATCTATATGATTTCGTAAGAAAATTAACCACAGATGGACACAGATTTAATACAGATTAACACAGATATTTTTCAACTGATGCTTCAATAGCGATTTATTTTGTCTATTCGTTTCCGCATCACCAAGGCTAGGTCAGAAGATTGCCGCGCTGCGCTCGCAATGACAAATACGCGAGTTTTCGCAGTAATGAGAATGACTCCTCACCCTTCCATACTTCTGCGACCTTCATAAAGATCTGCGTAAATCCCCCTACGGGGACAACTTATGCGCCTTCGCGCAATCAATGACGCTGCGTCTATTCGTTCCCCTATACATCTATTTACACTCCAGATCGCGGGCGCTGGTAACGCCATGGTGATTAATCTGCAGCAGGTTAATCGGCTGCCCATAGGTGTTTATTATCCTCTGCGCTACCTTGATGCCGTCTACTGCAGAACTAACTATCCCGCCCGCATATCCTGAGCCTTCACCGCAGGGATAAAGGTTTTCCAGGCTAGAACACATATATTCATCACGCTCCATACGCACTGGAGCCGAGGTTCGCGTCTCTACTCCGGTAAGGACCGCATGGGGATGCAAAAACACCGGCATGCGGTGCCCCCACTCCCTTATTCCCTGCTGCATCACGCCACTGATCTCGGGGTCAAACAGCTCCCAGAAGTTTGCGGCAACCACCCCTGGCTGGTAACTTGCTAATGAACCCTCTAGCGAAAGGGTAGCCTTTTGCTGCAGGAAGTCCTGTAAAAGTTGGGCCGGTGCCCGGTAATCGCCTCCACCCATGGCAAAGGCTTTTTGCTCCAGCCTCTCTTGCAGCTCGATACCGCCCAGGGTAGTATTATGCCAATCCGCCGGGTTCACCGTTACTACCAGAGCGCTGTTGGCTATGCCGCTGTCGCGGGTATCATAGCTCATGCCGTTGGTTACTATGCCTCCGGCCTGTGAGGCGGCGGCGATGACATAGCCGCCGGGGCACATGCAAAAGGTATAGAGCGCCCGCCCGCTGGCCCGGTCCTGATAGGTCAGATGATAGTCAGCCGCCCCCAGGCTGGGATGTCCGGCAAAATTTCCATATTGCTGACGATCAATCACTTCCTGGGGATGCTCCACTCTGACCCCCAGGGCAAATGCTTTGGGACTCAGTTGGACCTGCCGCCGGTATAGCAGGCTGTATACATCACGGGCGCTGTTGCCGGTCGCCAGTACTAGCAGAGACACCGGCAGATCAATCTCATTGTTTATTATTATGCTTTTTAGTCGCCCCTGGTTAACATTGATATCTGTTAGACAGGCATCAAAATAGATTTCTCCGCCTAGGGCTATGATCTCCTGGCGGATTCTCTTTACTGCCTGGCGAATGATATTGGTTCCCACATGGGGCTTTTTTACATAGAGAATCTCTTCGTTGGCACCGTAATCGACAAAGGTCTGCAAAACCATATCTATGCGCTCGTCCCCGCTGCGGGTGGTCAGTTTTCCGTCAGAGAATGTTCCTGCTCCGCCTTCACCATATTGTGCATTGGCCGCAGGGTCAAGGGGACCACCCTGCCAGAAGCCTTCGACCGCCTTGATTCGTCGGTCCATATCTGGTCCTCGCTCGATAACTACCGGCGAGTAACCCCTGCGGGCCAGATAAAGGGCACAGAACAAGCCAGCCGGGCCGGAACCTACGATAAGCGGAGACTGGTGCAGTTCTTGTGAACCCGGGACGACCTCTGCGCAAACCTGCTCTTTCGGCACGACCACCCCGGGCAGGTCCAGAATCCGCCTGTCGCGTTCCATATCCCCTGCTAAGTTCAGGTCAAGGGTATAGGTATACTGTACCGTCTGGCGCCGTGCATCAACCGCCCGCTTGGATGGTTTGCAGGATACTATTTCGGTTTCCTTTATGTTCAAGTGTTTGGCTGCAGCCTTGCGTAATTGGGTCATGGAATGGTCCAGGGGTATTCTTATCCCCCGCAGACGAATGGTCATTATTGTATTACTTCCTCACTGCTATTAGTTATTACCACATCTACTATCACTCGGGCCGGATAGGCCTTGATATCCTTAGCTACTGCCAACTCGATCTCCTGGCTGAATGACTGCTTGCGGTCCTGGAGACTAACCTCAGCGATAACCTCGTTTAATTCAGCCAGAGCTTCCTCACTTCCGTGCAGGGTCACATTAGCTGGCGTGACCCTGACATCCTGCACTTGATAACCATCAGGCAGATTGCTCTGCAACTGTGGTTTTACATCGAGCTTCTTAGTTCCTTGCTTTTGAGCTACGACGACATAGGCCTCAAGCTGGGCCGGGGTTATCCTGATCCCTTTTTCGATAATGCTGCCGTTGGCATCGATGGCAGAAAGCTTCACCCGGCTGGAAGTGCTTTCCCGGGTATTCCCCAGCTCCAGCAGACTAATGACCTGTTTTACCTGCTTTAGTGCTGCATCATCCCCGGTTACCAGGCAGCGATCCGGAACGAATACCACATCCAATAGCTGATACCCTGCTGGCGGACTTTGATTTACCCGATAGCTCACCTTGAATTCATGACGGGTTGTGCGCTTCAATACTACCTCAACTTTATCCGGCTGCACGCTGGCGAACATGGCCCCCTGCATCGTTTTGACCTGTACCGGCAGTTGGTAGGCACCTTCGCCCAAACCATTTAAATCGACATAGGCTACTACCTCACTGGTTTCCCGGAATGATCCCCAGAGTTTTACCGCCACCCTTTCCGGGCCGTTGACGACCAAGCCTTCACCCAGATTGGTGTAGCGCAGGCTGACCCCGGCAGTTTGACTGCTGGCAATGCCCTGGTTCTCATTGGCTATATAAAACCACAGCAGCAGAGCCAAGAATACTGAGATGATTTTAAGTCCGGTGTTACTCTTTCTTGAGGTCCCGGCCATCGCCCGTCCACCTCCTGATCCAGGATGCGGGATCTGCTTCATTAGAAGCCAATTCCCGGTTAAGTATCTCTGTCAGTTCATGGCTGTTAAGGTTGCGCCTGATATCCCCATCTCCCACCAGAGAAATAACTCCGGTCTCTTCAGACACCACTACCACCAGGGCATCAGACAACTCACTTATCCCCAGAGCTGCTCGATGACGGGTTCCCAGCTCACGGTTCAGGGTGGGGTTGAGCGACAGCGGCAGAAAACAGCCTGCCCGTTCTATCCGCCAGTTTTGGATTACCACCGCACCGTCATGCAGTGCTGAATTCGGATAGAAGATGCTTTGCAGCAAGCTGGAGGTGATACGTGCGTCCAATAGAGTTCCGCTATCCAGATATTCACCGATACCGGTATCCCTGGACAGCACTATAAGTGCCCCGGTTCGCCGGCGGGAAAGTTCCTCGACTGCATCGATGATTTCCTGAATCTGAGGATAGTATGCATGGTTTTCGGACTGACGGGAAGAAAAGAAGCGGCCACGTCCCAACTGCTCAAGAAAACGGCGCAGCTCTGGTTGAAAAACTATCGGCAACACAATAGCAAATATGATCCATAATTTTTGCACCAGCCAGTTAACCATGGTCAGCTTGAAGTAGCTGGCCGCTACGGTAAACGCCAGCAACAGTACCAGACCTTTAAGGAGTTGTTCCGCACGGGTCCCGGTGATCAGGCCCAGCAAACGGTATATTACGTAAGAAACTATGGCGATGTCCACCATACTACGTATGATATCCCAGGGACTGGCGAAAACTCCGGAAAGATAACTTATATCCAAAGTCTCATCCTCCAGGTGTTGTAGAATGATTCTAAAACGGCTGCTCTGCTTGGATAGATTGCTGCCGTGCAGATTCTTAAGCTAATAATAGGACATATCAGTTTGATCTGCCCATCACTCCAGGGTGTTAAGCGACCGGTAGTGAAATACTGCCAGAATGCCGCTTTTGACATGTATCTCTGCATTATCCCCTACCATGACATTTGAAATGGCAAAGGGATTTCTCATTTCCAGGATGACGTTGTCTAATGGATATTCGAAGCCGATCTCACACACCCCGGTGGCTCTTTCCGTAAGAGCCATGACCGAGACCAGATCACCCTGGCTACTATTCAAGAATATCTTGTCTCTTAATATATAGACCATATATTCAGGGGTGCAATGGGTTACCTTGATGCCCTGCTCTACCGCCTCTACGCTGGCATAAAGATTGGACATGGTATGGTCCAGCCTGCCGCCCAGGGAACCCAGAACCAGGATCTCCCGGACTCCAATTTCCTGAGCCAGAGCAAAGGCCAATTGGGTATCAGTAAAATCCTTGGAGCGAGGATACTTTTTAACCACCACTCCACTACCGGCAAATAAATCAGCTATTTCAGGATTGATGGAATCCATATCCCCGATAATATAATTCGGTTTGAGACCAAGCTGGTATGCATAATTTGCCCCGCCATCGGCACAAATAACATGCTCGAAATCGCAGAGGACTCTGCGATAGGCCTCGAGATCTCCATATTCACCATTAGCTAGTAAAATACATTTCATAGGTGTTTACCTCCAAGCCATCGGCACTGCTCCAGTAGCGATGCCGCTACCATGTGTTTTTACATGACCTATACTACTACAACAGGCATAAAGGGGCAATCCAGATACATATAATGCCAGCAAACAGCCTGAAAATAAGCCGAGTAATTTGCTTTTCAAAATTGACAAACAAAATAGCGTTCATTATAATGCTAATAGTTTACTTGTGGCAGAGGAGGGATATATGGATGACCTACGAAATAACCGACGAATGCATTTCCTGCGGCGTATGTATGGACGAATGTCCCGTTGAGGCAATCTCTGAGGGTGAAGATAAATACGATATCGATCCTGAATTGTGCACTGATTGCGGTTCCTGCGCTGATGTATGTCCGGTTGAAGCACCAATACCGGTTGAATAAGATAATTCCTGGTATAACAAAAAAAGCCCTTCACAGGGCTTTTTTTATTGATATTTTTAGCTGTTTATTGGTAGATGACAACCTGGTTACGTCCGTTGTTCTTTGCTTTGTAGAGTGCATCATCCGCCCAACGGATTAACTCGTCGGCACTGGCCTCTCCGCCCGATATACCGGTGACCCCAAAGCTGGCAGTTATACTTACTTTGGTGTGCTGATCGAGCAGAGGAATAGGCTGGCTTTCCAGACCTTGTCTCATTCGTTCTGCTATAGCATAGGTTTCCTCTATACTAGCTGCAGGCAGACAGGCAATAAATTCTTCTCCGCCATAGCGTCCGACAAAATCATAGACTCTGCAACTAGAGAGTAATAATTTGGCCACTTCCTGTAAAACCAGATCTCCAGACTGATGACCGTAGTTATCATTGACCCGCTTGAAATGATCGATATCGGCAATGATTATACCCAAAGAAATCTGCTGTCGCCGGGCCCGGTTTATCTCCCCGGTCAGCCGCTCCATGAAGGCCCGACGGTTGAGCATCCCGGTCAGGTAATCGGTGCTGGCCATACACAATATCCTTTGTTCCAGCTCGATAATACGCTCGCCGATCTTAAGACGGTATTTTAACTCATCATGATTGAATGGCTTAATGATATAATCGTCGGCGCCGGCAACCAGTCCTTTAACCACATCTTCAATCGAACTCAGCGCAGTCAATATAATAACATATACGTATTTGGGCAGCGTGAGGGATCTCAGCCTTTCGCATACTTCCAGGCCGTCCATCCCCGGCATAACGCCGTCCAGAATTGCGATATTAGGTCGGTCATCTTCACGTAGTATATCCCATGCTTCTTTACCGTTTCTCGCCAATACCACATCATAGCCCCAGCTGTTTAAATAATCCTCTAATATTTTGCGCGAAAGCCCATCATCTGCAGCCACTAATACCCGCACCCTAACAACTCCCCCTCTAAATGTAGAATTTAGGATATAGTGCTTTTATCCATTATTGCACAAACATATGCACATGTGTCATTTTTTATATATCTATTTATGTTTATACCAATCCAGGATAATCCATCTGTCGCATGGCTTCAAAAAGTATGATAGCGGCCGAGTTGGATAGATTCAGAGAACGTCCGAAATCCCTCATGGGAATCCTGATAAGACGGTCCGGATAGCAGTTCAGTATGTCTGATCCCAATCCACGGCTTTCACTGCCAAATATCAATATATCATCGAAGCTATAGTTAACTTCATTAAACCGGGTCGTGGCGTGGGTAGATGCCAAAAAGAACCGGTTATCTGGATAGGCTGCCAGGAATTCCGGCAGGTTGTTCCACCGCTGCAGCTCCAAGTGATCCCAATAGTCCAGTCCCGCCCTCTTCAGATAACGATCTTCCAGGGAGAACCCCAGGTGCCCGACCAGATGCAGAGTCGTGCCGGTAAGTACACAGGTACGTGCAATGTTTCCCGTGTTTTGCGGTATTTCTGGTTCTACCAATACTATATGCATATCAGGCTCCAATGATTTGATCTAAATGGCCAAGGAATTGTTTACCTATTAATAATAACAATACTTGGTTGACGCGTCTATTATTCCGACCAATGGGAAAGCTAGAAAAAAAACTAGCAAGGAGTGAACTTAGTGCCTAAAACTATACGCGGCGTGGTCTTGTTTATGATCCTGGCTCTCATAATGGCTGCCGGCGGTTGCCAGCAAGCGAATAAAAAGCCACTCCCCAAAACAGCCAAGAAACCTGTATCTTTAAGTTCCGAGGTGGTCAAGTACAAGAGCGAACCGACCTTCAGCATTTATAGGACCGCTACCGGCCAAAAGGAAAACATCAAATTGGAAGAGTATCTCAAAGGGGTGGTAGCGGCTGAGGTGGGCCCCAAGTATCCGCTGGAGGCCTTGAAAGCACAGGCTATCGTGGCCCGTACCATGACCCTGGCCCTTATCGAATATGAGAATGGCACCCGGGGAAAACGCGGCACCGATATGAGCGATTCCCACACCGAGTTTCAGGAATACGATGAAAAGAAGATAACACCCCTGATTTCTAAAGCAGTAGAACAAACCCGGGGACAGGTACTCACCTATAACGGCAAATTTGTCTATGCCCTCTTCCATTCCGCTTCGAAAAACAAGACTGCCAGCATCGAGGAAGGCTTCCCCAACCTTAAGAACAAGGCCGGTTACCTCAAGCCGGTACCTACTAACGGGTTAAAATATGCGCCGGCAAAGTATCGTAACTGGACGGTTAAGATACCCAGTTACGAGGTCAAGCAGATAATGGGCAGCCAAGCTGGATCTCTCGATGATATCAAAATCAGTAAACGCGGCCCATCCGGCCGGGCTACCAGCATTTCCGCCGGACAAGCCAGTATCTCGGCTGTCGACCTGCGCGCCAAGATCGGACCTGATCGCTTGTATTCGACGGCACTAACCAGTGTTAAATCCGCGGGCAATAACATCGTCTTCACCGGCAGCGGCTGGGGACATGGGGTCGGCATGGAACAATGGGGAGCGAACGCTATGGCTAAACAGGGCAAGAATGCCAAGCAGATAGTGATGCACTACTTCCCCAGCGCTGCCTGGACTACACTTTACAAATAACGCATTTAGCATAAAGCGGGACCAAGGTTATAGTCTTTGTCCCGCTTTGTTTCATTCCTCCTGCTAGCTTCCCTGCGCTGAGCAGGCTGCGCCGTCAAGCGCCCTGCTCCTTGCCCTCATTGGCCGCGGCTATATAGATGCCGGCGAGGATGAGGACCCCGCCGATAATCTGGTACCACAGCAGGCTTTCTCCGAAAATGATCCAGGCCAGGATGCTGGCTCCCACCGATTCACCCAGTATTGATACAGAAACCAGCGGGGCCTTGACATATTTTAAAGCCCAATTCAGAATACCATGCCCACCCAGACCGGGTCCCAGAGCCATCAGGAAAAAAAGCAGCCAATCGATATTACGATAGCCGGTCAGGCTGAGCCCGCTCATCCAACAAACGGCCAGCAGCCCGAGTGCAGCCGCCCCGGTGGTAATTACGGTATAGGTCATAGTGTCGACCTGAGACCTGGCCCGCCTTCCGATCAGATAGTAGATGGCCACAAAGAGACCACTGGCCAAAGAGAGCATATCCCCTAACAGGCGGCCGGATTTCAAGTCCCCCTGGGCAATAAACACCGATCCGGTAACAGCGACAAATATGCCGATAATAGCTATATTGGTGGGTTTTTCCTTGAGGAAAGCAATAGAAAACAGTAGTACAAAGATAACCTGAAGATTGGTAAACAACACCGAGCTGGACACGCTGGTGTAATTTAACGAAGTGATCCAAAAGCCCAGGTGCAGAGCCAGAAAAAAGCCCGATCCGATGATATACCATAGATTAGTTCGGCTGATGGCTGACACACTCTGCGGCAACCGGGAACCGCGAATACCGGCTGCTAAAACAGAGGTAAAGACCAGACGGTATAAAGCGATGATCAGGGCCGGAGCGAGGCTCAGCTTGATCATTATCGAGGAGGTAGACATACACAATACCGAGAAAAACAGGGCGAGGTAAACCAGCGCCAGTCTCATGCCTCGACTCCTAAATAGGACTGGATCACTGCCGCATCATTCTTGACCCGGATCGGCGTATCCAGGGCAATCCTTCGTCCATAATCCAGCACTGCGATGCGGTCGCATATATTCATTACCAGGTTCATATCGTGTTCCACCAGCAGGATGGTTAGCTCCATCTCTTCGCGAATCCGGCGGATCAAGCTCACCAGTTCCACCTTCTCACTGGAGTTCATTCCGGCAGCCGGTTCATCCAGCAAAAGAAGGGTAGGGTTCAGGGCCAAAGCCCGAGCTATCTCCAGCCTTCTTTGTTCACCGTAAGCCAGACTATCGGCGTATTCCCAGCGCCGGTCATACAGTCCTACCAGCTCAAGCAACCGCATAGCCTCAGCCATGGTCTGACTTTCCTCCCGCCGCGCCAGCGGCAGGCCCAGCATGCCAGAGAAGATGCCATTCTTGGTTACCCCATAGCGGCCGACCCGGATGTTGTCCAATACCGAGAGCTTTTTGAACAGCCTGATATTCTGATAGGTCCGGGCGATACCCTGGCGCGCCACCTGGTACGCTGGCAGTCGATTTATGTTCCCGCCATTGAAGATGACTTCTCCCTGGGTCGGTTCGTAGATGCCGGTTATGATATTGAACAAGGTAGTTTTGCCCGCACCGTTAGGACCGATAATGCCAAAGATCTCCCCGGTCTCGATAGCCATATCGATAGAATCCAGCGCCCTGAGCCCACCGAATTCCTGACTTATTCCCTTCAATTCCAATATAGGCATAATCTCACCTCAAGATTAATAGACGCAGCGTCATTGATTGCGCGAAGGCGCATAAGTTGTCCCCGTAGGGGGATTTACGCAGATCTTTATGATTACCGCTGATTATTGCTTCACAACCCAATCATCTGTATAGAATCAAATATTCTTTATTACCATCGCAAAATAAATCTGTGTTCATCTGTGTAAATCTGTGGCTAAATAAAAAATCCTGACCCAGCTACTTGTTTTTCCCCAGCCCCCAGCGTTTTTTAAGGTCATAGATGCGGACGTCGCCCAATAGTCCGTTCGGTCGGAAGATCATCAGTATTACCAGCAGGGCTCCATAAAACATCAGCCGGTATTCGGCGACTACTCTCAATAATTCGGGGAGGATGGTAAGCAATACCGCACCCAATATCGTACCGGGGATACTGCCCATGCCTCCCAGCACCACCATCACCAGGATGTTGATGCTCGCCATAAAATCAAAGGCCTTGGGGAAGAGGCTGCCCTGATAGCCCCCGTAGAGGGCGCCGGCGATGCCGGCGAAGAAGGCCGAGACGGCAAAGGCCATGACCTTGTAATAGGTGAGATTGATCCCGCAGGAACCC
>Ga0123335_1001422_pt1 | contig 38933 bp, 42 predicted proteins | sample BiotimSIPDNA_2_FD_89707 | JGI IMG/M metagenome (GOLD analysis project Ga0123335, IMG submission 89707) | Anaerobic biogas reactor microbial communites from Washington, USA - Biogas_R2 time_0 SIP DNA | ecosystem: Engineered > Bioreactor > Anaerobic > Unclassified | place: Washington, USA... | reverse complement strand
GCCTCTGACCTTGGAGTTTTTGAGGTTTCCCAGAACCTTGAACTGCTGGAAGTTATGGATAGGCAGACAAAAGAGATTGAAGGAATGCTCTTTAAGGAATACGGTCATGTGAAGCCTGTTGAGTTGTTGATGACTATTCCTGGGATCGGTTTTTTGTCAGCTGTTACGCTTTATGCGGAGATTTGTGACATCAAGCGTTTTAGTAGTGCTGAGAAGCTGGCTCATTACGCTGGTTTGGTTCCTACAGTTCGTCAGTCTGGTGAGCACTCGTTTGCTGGGAAGGAAACAAGGGGTGATGCTTGGATGAAATCTATTTTAATTGAGGTTGCTTGGGCTCATGTTCGTTATTGTCCAGATGGCCACTTGGCAGAGGTCTTTAAAGATGCCTGTAAGCGTAAGGGGGATAGCCGTGACGCGATTAAGATTGTTGCTCGCAAGCTGGTAAACGTCATTTGGGCTGTTTGGACCTCTGAGAAGGAGTTCATGGTAAAGTAGGACACACAGCCAGGGAGTCTCCTAAGGTTTACTGCAACGTTGATTGCTAAGTCAAGATTGGGGTTTCTTTGGCTGTTTGGCTGAAGCCATAGTGCGACTTGGATCGCTGATAAGAGAATGTCGTCTGAAATACAAATGAAAGGATTTAAGCGTGGATGAGGTGAAGTGAATAGGCAATCGTGAGGCTATCAGAACAGCTCTTAGCCCGTTTCTTTCATAAGAGAAACCTTGACCGAAACCGCTTTAAAAAACAGCCACTTAACCCATTTAGGCATGTGCTGGGGTTAGTCGGCAAAACTATATGAAGAAAGACACCTTATCACAGCCGAGAGGTCGGCGTACAATAAAGCGGCAAATCAAACTTAGCATAGTAATCGCGGTACTAATCGCCTCCTGCCTATTGGGCACGTTAGTTCAGCCCGTCGAGTCCTGCTATGGCCCACATATAACCGCAGACATCGACCGCACTCAAGTGCTGCTAAACGAATCAGTCACCCTTACAGGCCAAGTGTGCCCCGCAGCGGAAAACAAAACCGTCAGAATCGCCTACACCAGACCTGATTATACATACGTTGAGCAGTATGTACCAACAGACCCCATTACAGGAAACTTCTCCGCAACCCAGCAGCTAGATATGGCGGGATACTGGAACATTTTTGCCATCGACGGACACATTTGCGACCGACTCTTCGCGGAAGTCACCGACCCAGCGAATCCGACAGCGCCCTCGCCGACGCCAAGTGTGGAGCTGAATTATAAGGTGAACTGGTCAGTTTTCGGCGTAACCGCAGTCCTGCTAAGTTTGGCTTCGGTGATTTTCTATTTCGGCACAAGAAACAAAACCCGAAAAATCACCGCTATCAGAACCTTCGTCCAAGTGGGTTTAGTTTTCATAATATTCTTCGGTATCTTCATCGATCACTACGCTTACCCTGTGCCTGCAGCGCAGCTCTCAACGCACGAATTAGACATAGCAACAAACGTGCTGGGCGTGGATATGCCCGATGGGCTTCCAGCGCCGTTCTTCGGCTGCTACTACCCCTGCGGTCGAGGCGTAACCTGCGCGCTGTGGCAGATTCAAACCTACATTTACCCATTCTTCGAAGTCGGCGGAGGCTGGGGTGTACATTACCTCTCCGACGGTTTACTCAGATTAGCAGTCGTCTTCGGGATAATCATCATTGCGGCGGTGCTGCTCGGCAGGTTCTTCTGCGGCTGGGTCTGCCCCTTCGGACTATACATTGACCTGCTGACACGACTACGCAAAACATTAAGAATTAGACGTAAAGTTGTCTCTGACAAGTTCAATCAGCAACTGCACCAGCTAAGCTACATCATATTAGCGCTGATACTGATCATCAGCATACTCTTTGCCTCCGAAGCCCTAATCGGCACGCAACTTATTCCCGGAACAGAAAAAGGCGGCTACATCAACACTTATTTCTCAGCGCCGTTCTGCCAAGTCTGCCCCATGAAGCCACTATGCCTCTTAGCTGAGAACAGCGTAGGCTTAATGAAGATGGATTGGCTCTGGCAAAATACAACAGGGCAATTCCTCGAAGTAGGATTCTACCTAACCGCAACCAACCTCATCATACTAGCATTAGTGTCAATTGCAGCGTTCTTCCTAAGGCGGTCTTGGTGCCAAATCTGTCCGCTAGGCGCCTTAATTGCGCTTTTCAACCGGTTCCCACCGTTCAAGTGGATTTCAGGAGTACGGCTAAACAAGGTTGAAGAGAAGTGCACTAAATGCGGCATCTGCAAACGAGTATGCCCAACACAAGTAGTCGACGTCTACGAGAAGAAAGGCGGCGACGTAGCAAACTCGCAATGCATCTACTGCCTGCGCTGCGTTGAAATGTGCCCGCAGGAGGATTGCCTACAGTTTAAAGTGCTGGGTAAGAAAGTGGTCAAGTCTAGGAACTGGTTAAATAAATCAGACACAGTAAAACTGGAGTAATACAGGAGAAGAGAGTATGCAGAAGAAAACGGTCGCCATCTGGATCAGCGCTATACTCGTCATTTCAGTCTTAGCTGGATTGATCACGGTAGCCCCCAACGAGCCAAACACCAAAGCACAATCCACACTACAAAACATCGTCATAAAAGCCGACGGCACCGTAACCCCATCTGACGCACCCATAATGAACTATGACAACGTCTACAAACTAACCTCCAACGTGTACGGCACCATCAAAATTATGAAAAGCAACATCGTTCTCAACGGCGGCGGCTACACCCTGAGCGGACCATACAATGGGTCACAGACAAACGTTTGGGTAGTCGGCAACGGTCCCAGCCAATCACCCGAACTAACAGCCCAGTACATAATCGGCGTAGACTTAGGCGACAAAACCGTAGAGGGCATAACGATCCAGAACCTGAATATTAAAAACTTCAGCATCGGCACCTACCTCTGGACAAAAAACAACACCATCACCAACAGCCGAGTCTCAGAAAGCATACTTGGAATAATGCTCTCAGGCTCAAACACAACAATAATAAACAATTACCTAGTAGAGAACCAGCAGGGACTGTTCTTCGGATTCAACGGAGTTAACGAGACCATACCGTCTGACATAGTAGTCCACCACAACTCGTTTGTACATAACTCTGTCCAGATTAACGGCTGCTTCTGCGAGGATTACCCCGAAGACGAGACGCCGCATTCGTGGGACGACGGCAAACAGGGCAACTACTGGAGTGACTACAATGGCACTGACGCAGACAGCGACGGCATAGGCGACACACCCTACATAATCGACCAAATGAACCTCGACCGCTACCCATTAATGGCCAGTTCGGAGCAGCAACTGTCACAGATATTCGCGCCAGCGTTTGACCCAGTCATAATCGCGCTGTCGCTTGGCATACTATGCTGTGTAACAATTTTTATGCTGTGGCTATTTAGACGCGCGAAAACCCAGCAGGCACTCACCCGTGCCCGCCAGCAGCAGTAGATACGCCACGTTTTTATCTTAAATCCCGTTAATTCACGGGTAGGTAACTTACCATGAAGGTTGTCGCTTTTAACGGAAGTCCACGAGCAGACGGAAACACCGCTATTTTAATCAGAAAAGTCCTCCAAGCGCTTGAAGCGGAAGGCATAGAAACCGAATACGTCCAGATCGGAGGTCAACCCCTCCACGGCTGCATGGCCTGCGGATCATGCCGGCAGCTGAAAAATAGGCAATGCAAAATCGTCAACGACAACGCCAATCTCTATATCCAGAAGATGGCGGAAGCTGACGGCGTGATATTGGGGTCACCGACATACTTTTCCATGATGACGCCCGAACTTAAAGCGCTGATTGACCGCGCCGGATACGTGGCTATGGGCAACGACCACATGTTCAAACGCAAAGTCGGAGCGGCAGTCGTCGCGGTACGTAGAACCGGCGCGATGCCTACTTTTGATGCGATTAACCACTTTTTCTTGATTAGTGGAATGATCGTCCCCGGCTCGTCCTACTGGAACGTCGGCGTCGGAAGGGCAAAAGGCGACGTAAACAGCGATGAGGAGGGCTTGGCGACGATGGAGACTCTTGGCAAAAATATGGCTTGGCTGCTAAAACAGCTAAAACCCTTCGAAGGGCCAACTGCGAGTCATCCGTCGTTTTTCAGTCAAACATAAAAAAGATAGAGCCCAAAAAAGGGGCTTTTTACTTCATTATTGCCTTGAGGTCTTCGTCCGCTGTTTTTATTGGCATGATGTTGAATTTCTCAACCAGCACGTTGAGGATGCCTGGCGTGATGAAGGCTGGAAGGCTGGGTCCGACTCGGATGTCTTTTACGCCCAAGTACAGCAGTGACAGCAGAATCGCGACGGCCTTCTGCTCATACCATGAGAGCACCATCGAGAGCGGCAGATCGTTTACGCCGACTTTAAAAGCGTCTGCAAGCGCCAACGCAATCTTGACTGCGGAGTAGGCGTCGTTACATTGGCCGATGTCTAGTAGCCGTGGTATGTCGTCGATTGTGCCAAGGTCCTTGTCGAAGAAGCGGAATTTGCCGCATGCCAACGTCAGGATGATGGTGTCTTTGGGTGCTTTCTCGACGAGTTCGGGGTAGTAGTTGCGTGAGCCTTTTGCGCCGTCGCATCCGCCGACTAGTATGAAGCGTTTTATGTGGCCGTCTCTGACTGACTGGATAACTTTGCCTGCTACGCTTAGTACTGCGTTGCGTCCGAAGCCCACTAGCACTGTTTTTCCTTCAACGTCTTCTTGGAAGCCCGGTAGCTCGAGTGCTTTGTTGATTACTGCGCTGAAGTCTGGGCCGTCGATGTGTGCTACGCCCGGGAACCCGACTGGGCCTGTGGTGAAGATGTTTTTACCGTAGGTCTCCATGGGTTTCTGGATGCAGTTAGTTGTCATGAGTATGGCGCCGGGGAAAGCTGCGAATTCCTTCTGCTGGTTGAACCATGCGGTGCCGTAGTGCCCGTAGAAATTAGGGTACTTTTTTAGTTCTGGGTAACCGTGGGTGGGGAGCATTTCGCCGTGAGTGTAAACTGTGATGTCTTTACCCTGTGTCTGCTTTAGTATTTCTTCGAGGTCTATTAGGTCGTGGCCGCTGACTAGGATAGCTTTTCCCTTTTTGTGGCCTAATGGCACTTTTGTCGGGGTCGGGTGGCCGTAGCGTTCTGTGTTGCCGGCGTCAAGCAGCTCCATGGCGCGGATGTTGATTTCGCCGCATTTGAAGACCAAACCGACGAATTCGTTAACGCCCAATGCCTTGTTAAGCGGTGCAGCGAGGCCTTCGTAGATGAAGTCGAAGACTTTTGGGTCCTGTTTTCCCAGAAGATAAGCGTGGTACGTATATGCAGCGACGCCCTTCAAACCAAAGGTAAGCAGCCACTGCAGCGAATGCAGGTCCGCATTCATTGCGGGTTCAGAGTTTATGCCGTGCTCTTTACCCTGTGCAACCATCCCTTCGGTGGTTTCCGCAAGTTTAAGGTACGGATTCTTGTTGTATAGCTTCGCTTGGATTTGGAGCTGGTACTGCTCGGTTTTGCGCAGATACGCTACGATGGCTTGAGGGTCAAAATTCACGTTTGTTAATGTGGCAAACAGCGCTTCTGCTGTAAACACATCAATTTGCTCATTGCGCATTCCCGCGTTATTCGCGAGTACTGCGAGTTGGCTGAGTTCTCGTAGTTTGTATACGAGGAGGTCTTGGAGGTTGGCGACTTCGGGGGTTTTGCCGCAGACGCCCATTACAGTGCAGCCTTGGCCTTTGGCTGTCTGTTCACATTGGTAACAGAACATTTGATTCTGACTCATAATTATTCACTGGATAAAGTATACTCTATAGTGAGTATAGAGGTTTCCCCAAATATATAAGGGATTTAGAAAGAAAGAAGACGCTTACTGATTGCCTGCGGAAAAATAAGAAAATGGTAAAATTAAGTAAAAATATTTAGTTAAGGCTATTTACTTTGTTAATTATGTCGCTAGACCGCCAGTCACTTAACAACCCATCAGACGAGATCCAGATTCACAGTTCAAATAAAACAAGACTCGCTTGCCTGGGTGACAGCATAACAGAATTAAGCGGATACCCAAACCACGCAAAGCATACGCTAGGCGACAGCTACATTGTCGAAAACTTTGGAGCATGCGGAACAACTATATCGCTTGACTCAGAAAACCCTTACTTCCACAGCCGAGCATTCATTCAAGCCAAAGAGTTCCAGCCTGACATTGCAGTAGTCATGTTAGGAACCAACGACGCCAGCCCAAACTTTGAGGGCAGCACAAACCGCTTTATAGCAGACTACCTAGAACTGCTGGACGCGCTCAAATCTTTTATGAGTAATCCTAAGATTTGGGTGGTTAGTCCTCCGCACATTTTCGACGAGGTTTGGTTAAGCGGCCACGTTATGTGTACACAGGTTATTCCAGCAGTCGACGAAGCATCGAAGTTGGCGCACCTCCCGTTAATCGACGTTTACTCAGCAGTCGATAAACCAGAACTGTTTTTTGACGGGGTTCACCCTAACGATGAAGGAGCAAAGATTATTGCAAAAGTGATCTGTCAAACGATGATTAGTACTGAATGAAGAGTGCGTTTTTTTACCTATCTTTAATGCCGATTGTTACACCGTAAACTACAATTATTAGGAAAGTATGTTCTCAGGAAAGAACCATCAGAGTTGACCATGGACGAGCAGAGACACACGCAAGGCACAGACGATACTGTCACTTGGTATTGTACTCTTAATCCTCATCAGCAGCTTAACAACTGCAGGCATAGCACAGATTTTTATAACACAAAAAACAGTGAAAGTGGCATGCGTCGGAGACAGTATAACCGAATTCAGCGGGTACCCCTTCAAGCTCCAGCTAATGCTAGGCTTAAACTATAAAGTTGAAAACTTTGGAGTATCCGGATCAACCGCGTCAGTTGACTCAAACATTTCATACGTCAATCAGACTGCTTTCCAGAAGGCGTTGGCTTTCCAACCAGACTTTGTAATCCTTATGCTCGGAACCAACGATGCAAATCGAGCAACCTGTCATGACCCGGATATCACTGATGATTACATGCGGATTGTATTGGCATTCCAAAAACTACACAGCAGACCAGAAATAGTCGCAGTTAATTCACCGCCAATTTACTCAACTTACTCGGGCTACAACAATACTTATCTGGTGAATAATATTATTCCAGCGATAAATTCCGTTGCGGATGATTTAGATCTTCCAACAGTAGACGTATACAGTACTATGAATCATTCAGATTACTTTGCTGACGGAATTCACCCGAACGAGAACGGCGCAACAGTACTAGCTAACACATTGTATGGCGCTGTACAGCAATACTATGATCCTACTAATGATCCATATCTCTAACTGTAAAATAGTTGGCAATAATCGGTGTTTTATGGGTTCTTAAAAAGTGTTAAATAGGTAGTGTACACAAAGCTGGTTAACGGAGATTAAGAGGGACTAAGCTTGTACCCAGAAAAATGGGACAGGGTGATTCCCGTTGATTTAATCCGTGCCGTGGCAATTGTATTAGTTCTCTTGCTTCATGCATCCACAGAATTATACAGCGTTGAATTGATGTCGCCTAAGGGCGTGGAGATTTGGTGGGCATCCAACGTTTACGACTCAATCGCCCGAGTTTGCATCCCCCTATTTGTTATGCTTGCAGGTGCACTCCTGCTTCAGCCATGTAAAGCCGATGAACCGCTGCGTAGATTTTACAGGAAGAGATGGGATCGTCTAGGTTTGCCTGTTATCTTCTGGAGCATAATCTACTTCGCATGGACTGCTCTAGTGGATGGCAAGGCGCTCACGTTACAATCGGTAGTACAAGGGATTTTAACTGGGCCATACTACCAGTTCTGGTTCATATATCTACTAATCGGCTTATACCTGCTTACCCCTATACTGCGTGTTGCCCTGAAATATGCAAACAGGCACGTTTTGAAGTACATGCTTATGGTTTGGTTTGTTGGAACAGCCGTGTTGCCGCTGTTGACGCTATTGGGCTCTTACTATCTAAACGCGAACGTTTTCATATTTACAGGCTGGCTCGGCTACTATATATTAGGTGCATACTTAATGCAGGTGGAAATTAAACGGTCGGTACTCTACGCCGGCTTGATTGGCGGGTTACTTTGGGCTATAGCGGGTTCATACATTATAGTGGCCACTTTAGGCGAGCGGTTCAGTCAATTTTTCTACGACGGCTTCAGCGTAAACATAATCGTTGCTTCAGCATCGCTGTTTCTGCTTTTACTGCAGGTATCGCCGCAGCAGTTGCAAATAAAATACCCCAGAGGCAACCGTGTATTAAGAACCATAAGTGCTAACACTCTGCCAATTTTCCTTTTCCATGTAATCGTTCTTGAATCGCTACAGCGCGGCTTCTTAGGCTTCACGCTAAGCATAACAAGCATAAACTCGTTTATCGCCATTCCCTTGTCGGCTGCGCTAACGCTTTTGATAGGTTTGGCTGTTATTGTGCCGCTGAAGCGTATTCCCTACGTGAAAAGGCTAATAGGTTAAGTTTAATCAGGGCTTATACCTAAAAGAAGTCTTATGTACTTGCGTTACTCATACAGAGAAGCGATGAACCATGTCAAGCGACACAGAAGCCCAGATTAAACGACATCTCCTAGCCGAGATACAAATCCTAGACCAGAATTACCGTGTTATAGCCGGATTCGTCGCGGGCCAAGACTACGACCCAGCAACCATAGGCACAAGCATTCAGTCATTCAAGAACAGCCTTAACCGCTCAAGCGCTTACGTTCTTGCGCTCTACAACCTAAGGGGCCAACGCGTCACGATACCATGGGAGGCGCTTTTTACTAACTTGGATTTCGCGTTAGCTACCATTTCAGGGCAGTCTGCAACGCTTAAACAGCGGGATGCGGTGCGCTCGATTCTGGGTATGTCTCAGAATGATATGAGGCAAGTGCTGAACTATTTCGCCGCGCTAAAAGAGTCCCTGAAGTAATCTCTTCTCCAGCTTTTACTTTTTCAGTTTGGTTTTTGCGTTCTTACAGCTGCAGTTCAGGCTAGGTCTTTAATAAAACGGCGAGCAGACTGTAGTGTCAGTCAGTGAAGTAGTATGGCGTACCTGCGCGAAGAAAAAACGAAAATAGAAATCGACTACTCCCTCGAGAAGGTTTGGGCTGCTATCCCCGAAGCCGTAACTAGGCTGGAGTGGAAAACAAAAGACGCCGACGAAGCCAACCATAAACTAAGCGTTTTAACGAAGAAGGGTTTCTTGGCGTACGAGTCCACCTTAAACGTTGATTTGACTGCGGTTAACGATTCAACCACGCAGGTTTCGATAAGCGCGGAGACGCCTGTGACAACGATTACGTCTATGGCTGATTTCGGCAGAACCCGCGACCGCATCGAGCTCTTTATTGAGGCGCTGGCTCTTGTGATGGATGCGATGGCTCAGAAGGAGAAGGCAGCAGGGAAAGCAAAGAAAACGAAGTAAAATCTCGGACGAACATGAAGTGAGGTATCTACCTTCCAAGTGAACCCTTCCACTTCTCAGTGATCAAAAACTTATTTTTAAATTAGAAGAAAAGTCGGCTCTGCTACTTCATCTTCTATAACTTTATGCAGAAACAGCCGTTTTTGGTTCAGCGTCTGGTTTTTGTTGCTGGTTGGTTGTGGCGACACCACAAGGTCCAGTTAATTTAACAGACCGTTTTGGGTTCCTCGAACGTTTGTTTGTGACTTGATGGTATACGAAAGGTAGGCGAAAAGCTCAATATAGCGATCGTACGGAACTTGGGTATGTAACGATGTTTCATGGCGTCATATATCTAAAAACAACGTAACAGGGTATCAGGGCTAAAATATGACAACAACAAACACAGCACAGAAACTCCGAAGAGAATCAAACAGCCTCCTAGGGCTATCGATAATAAACCTGGTTTCCAGCGCCATGGTCCTGGCATTCGGCGCATCCACCCTAATCCCCGGCATACTCACGATGGTTCAAACCCAGACCGTCCTATTGTCCGAATTAGTATTCGCTATTCTGGGGTTATTCGCATTCATAGTCGGCGTAAGATGGATAGTCGCCACAGCGGAAGTTCTTGAAATACATGAACAACTAAAAGAGGGTTCAGAGAAAGCCCTCGACGAAGACAGCTTAACAAGCGTAATCGTCGGCGCAATGGCAAGCTACCGTGAGAAGCGGGGGACAATCAAAGCTATGCTGCTGATCAGCCGTATCGCAGGCATCTGCTTCCTCATACTCGGAATATACACCACAATAAACGCGTTGATTACAGGAGGAGTATCATTATGGATGATCGCGGGCGCCATCCCGAACTTCGCAATCGCGGCGGCAGCCTTCATCATCCCCCACTTTTTCTCAAAGTACCAGCAAATCTGGGATAATCGGCTTAAACAAACCGAAAAAGCCGAGGCACTGCTCGAGAAGCAGCTGGAGGCGTAGTTATGCAATTGAAGCGGACACACTACGAGATTTACTGGGAAATCCTAACATACTGCAGAACGCCAAAGTCGTTTACTAGCATAATTAACCGATGTAATCTTAACTCTAAAATCGGTCAAGCTCATCTGGAGTTCCTAAAAAGCAGAAAATTCCTCTCGGAAGTTCAGCAGGGTGATTCGACGCTACTTAAAGCCACCGAATCAGCAAAGGAATACATTGCACTGTTTAACAAGACATACCGCGAACTCTTCGATGAAAGCCCAGAATTTAGGCTATAACTTAGACGCTACTGCCGTCAAGCCAACTTCGTGACTTGTAAATTGTTTGCCCCGCCAGTTTCAGGCTAAGGCAGTTTCTCTCGGGGCACATCTCAACGCAACGCAGGCACACCGTACACATGGACGTGTGTATGTCGCCGTCTTTTTTCTCGTAAACCTCCGTCACTTGAACGGGGCAGACTCTTTGGCAGATCCCGCATTTAGTGCACTTCTCGCCCTTCTTGCTTAATCGAAGAAGCGGAATCCAACTGAAGACTCTAAACCTGTTTAATGCGCCTGCGGATACACCTGTTGGGCAGAAGCGGCACCAGACGCGTCGGACTTTAAAGGAAGCAGCCAAAACGGCGAAAACAAATAGGTAGGCTAAGGGAAAAGCCAATGATGTGCTATGTAGATAGAGTAGGAATTCGCCGACGTAGGGGAAAGTCAGGTAAACTCCGCTTAAACCTGCGAGTGCACCGAAGGGTGGCTGCCAAGGCAGCACAATGGGCTGAAGCGGTTCCAGCATGAAAGCGAACGGGGTGTAGGGTGGACGCAGCCAAACAAAGTTTTCGAAATCGGCAGCCATAGAAAAGGTGCCGCCCAGCACTAACAGAGTAATAGCCAGTGCGATTAAGTATCTGGTTTTGTGTAGGTTTTCGTTTAGTTTGCGTGGCAGTGACCAGTGGTCGATTCTAAGTGCTCGCCGAATAAGCGTCGTCAAGTCTAGATATAAGCCTAAAGGGCACGCCCAGCCGCAGAAGAGACGACCCAGACATACCGTAGCGCCCAAAACAACAACTAAGAGCAGACCTTTCCAAACAGCAACGATTGAAATATAGAAAATCAGTAGTAGAAATACCAGTTGAGTAATGGTTCGTATCATGCTGACGCGTTTGGTTCTGTCTTTTATCCAATTCAACCTGCCCTAACCTCATAACTAAAATGAAACGCTACTCGACGGTTATTGAAGTGAGGGCGGTGTTTAGTTTAAGTATATTTCTTCTTTGCATGACAGAAATCGCGCAATAAAGCTTATCTTCGTAAGGAAATAGTTCTGTATGATCAAACATGGGTATGCTTGAAGTTAAAGACCTCTCAGTTAAGGTTGAAGGCAAACTTATCCTAAAAGACCTTAACTTCACTCTTAAAGCAGGCGCCAGCCACATACTCTTTGGGCCAAACGGCTCGGGAAAAACTACGCTGATCAGCACCCTGATGGGGTTGCCGGGGTACGAAGTGGTTTCGGGTAAGATACTTTTTGAAGGCGTTGATATTACCAACAAAGGCGTCGACGAACGCTCAAAACTCGGCATAATCGTCAGCTTCCAGAACCCCCCAGAGATTACGGGCGTAAAACTCGGCGACCTATTGAAGCTGTGTTTGGGCAAATCCACCTCAGATGATTTTACTAAAGAAGAGATGGCGCAGATAGAAGCGTTCAGGCTCACAAGTTTCCTGAACCGAGACGTCAACCTGGGTTTCAGCGGCGGCGAACGTAAACGCTCAGAAATCCTGCAGATGATCTTCTTAAAACCTAAACTGCTGCTGCTGGACGAGCCGGACTCCGGCGTGGACGTTGAAAGCTTAAAGATGATTTCAATGGAAATCCAAAAGTACATTGAAACAACAGGAGCATCAGCACTAATTATCACTCATAAAGGGGACATATTAGAACACGTAAAAGCAACCTATGGCTGTATCCTACTTTCAGGACAATTCCACTGCTTTAAAGACCCCCTGAGAATCTACAAAGATATCAAAGCATTAGGATACGAGGAATGCGTCGCCTGTAGAATAAGAACTAGCGAGGGATGGAAAAATGGACAAAGAAACTGCCAAACCTGTCGAAGAAAGTAGCTTAACCAGACTACCCCACGAAATCCTAATGGAAGCCCAGAAGGCAGGCCTTGAAATTCAAGAAAAGAACCGCTCAGCCACCTTCATGCACATGGATCAATCTACTATCGAGTCGAAAGTTAACGAGCTCTACGAGGGCAAAGTCGAGCTCATGGACATTAAAGCAGCACTGCAGAAGTACCCGTGGCTTGAAGAGTACCGGTGGAAACTCGTCAGCAAAGAAAAAGACGAATACACCAAGAAAGTGGCCGCTGATTACAGCGGGGGCTACTTTATGCGTATCAAGGCAGGCGCCGAAATTGCGTTCCCGCTCCAGTCATGCATGTTGATCACTAAAAACAATCTTGAGCAGCGCGTTCATAACATCATCATCGCAGAAGAGAGCTCTAAAGCGCACATAATCACCAGTTGCCTGCAGCACTCAACGGTTCCAAACGCCTCGCATATGGGCATCTCGGAAATCTACGTGAAGAAAGGCGCTATGTTGAACTTTACCATGATTCACCAGTGGAGCGAGCAGACGCTTGTTCGCCCCAGAAGCGCGGCTGAAATAGAAGATGACGCCACATTCGTAAGCAATTACGTTTGCATGCGACCTGTGCGGGATGTGCAAATGTACCCGGTTGCTTACTGCAAGGGCAAGAACAGCCGAGTAAGCTTCAACAGCATCCTCTACGGACACAAGAACAGCCAGCTGGATACAGGCAGCAAAGCGGTTCTAACTGGCGAAGGCAGCAAAGCCGAAATGGTTAGCAGAGCCATCGCTCGTGAAGGGAGCCGCATGATTGTACGGGGTATGATCGAAGGCAACGTACCAGACTGCAAAGGCCACCTCGAATGCAAAGGCCTCATCATGGATGACGACAGCTACATGTGGTCTATTCCGGAGTTGATCGCTACGAAAAAAGGCGTAGAAATCACCCATGAAGCGGCAGTTGGTAAAATCAGCGAAAAAGAGATCACCTATCTAATGACTCGCAGGCTAAGTCGTGAGCAAGCTGTTTCTCTGATTATCCGCGGTTTCATGGACGTCGGCATCCTAGGCTTGCCAGATCAACTCAATAAAGAGATCAAGGTAATCGTGGATTCGTCGGCGGCTGCAGATTAGCGGCCAACCATTTCTTTTCTTTCTACATGACGTTTAATTTCTTTGTTTCTTTAGGCTCCTTCTTTGGCAGCGTGATTTCAAGTATGCCGTTGTTCAGTTTAGCGTTAGATTGGTCGCTGCGTACAGGTTCTGGAAGGTGTATGCGGCGGTAGTATGTCTGCGCGGAGCGTTCATGGCGAACATAGTTCTTGTTGCGTTCATCCTCCACCTGCGAGCGTTTGGCGTTGATGGTTACTTCGTCTTCTTCGAGCTCGACTTGCACGTCTTCTTTTTTGAAACCTGGAAGGTCCACTGTTAGGCGGTAGTTTTTGCCTTGGTCCTCGATATCGACTGAGGGCATCGTTGCGTTGCTGAACGATGTTAGCTGGCTGCGTGCTCGCCTCGTCATGTCATGACCGATACGTGAGGATACTCCCCAGAATTCCTCGAAATCCCGTTGGAAACGGTTCATCATACGGTTAAAGTCCTGCTGAATATCCCATGCAGTATAGGGCGCTAGCTCGTCGCGGTTGCCCTTTTTTACTTCTTCAGCGGTTTTTTCTTTGCCGCCATAATAATAACTCATTTTCTTCTTTTCTTCTTCAGACAAAAAGTTCACCTGAAGAGGCGAAAACAGAAAATGGGATATATAGCTATGTGGGCTGTGGCGTGCTAGCCAATTATGCTATGGTAGTGTGTATCCGCCGTCGCTTACTATTGTTTGGCCAGTGATGAAATTGGCTTCGTCACTCACTAGGAAAACGACGAGGTTTGCGACGTCGTCTGGTTTACCCATTCGGCCAAGCGGTATAGCCCTTACTATCTGCGCAGTCATGGCTTCAGGTATCTGGCCAGCGCTTACATCTATGGGGCCGGGGGCAACGGCGTTAACGTTAATGTGGTAAGGTGCCATTTCAAGCGCGAGCGCCTTTGTGAACCCAGCTATTGCCGCTTTAGTTGTTGAGTAATGTACCAGGTTGGGGAAAACTCCTACTGGTCCAGAGATAGAGGAAAGGTTCACTATTTTGCCGTATTTGCGGTCAACCATGCCCTGTATGAATGCTTTAGTAAAGTAGAATGTTCCAAACTGGTTTACACGCATAACTGTACACCAGTCAGCGGCTGTCATTTCCAAAAAGGGCTTCTGGGGGTAGATGCCTGCGTTGTTTACTAGAATGTCTAGTTTTTGGAATTTTTCGATAACCTGCTTCTGAACATTTAAAACCTCTTCTTGGTTGGAAACATCGCATTTGAGCGCTAAAGATTTGACGCCTAATTCCTCAATTTCCTTAGCGACATCAGAAACGGTTTCTGCAATGTCGGTTACGATGACGTCTGCGCCTTGGAAAGCCAAAGTTAACGCGATTTCTTTACCGATTCCACGGGCGGCTCCTGTTACCAATGCAACTTTACCCTTTAAATCAAACATAAAACAGCCTCAAGAGTACATAAATAAAAATCGGTATTTGAGCTTTACCAAGCAGTCAATCGCTTAAGGGGTTAGGGTGCCGACTGTTTTGAAACGTTCCATAACTTCGTCAGCGTGGGGCGCTATCTCCATCTGTTCGGTTAAGTCTTTGCCAGCTTCATGCCCGAGGTGGTCGCCGTCACTCCACTGACTCGACTCGGTTACATCGTAGACTTTGCCTTTGTACCCCACGTACGCTAGGTTCCCATTCTTGCCATTGAACTTTGATAACTCGTTCAGGGTGAATTTCTTGGTTTCTTCCAACCATTGACACTTCCACACATACACTGTTTTTATGGTTAGATTAGCGTTTGGAAGCTATAACCAGATGTGATTGCTACCTTACAGTCACAAAGAGAGAATAGCGCTAGAGAAAGCCTCAATTGTGTAAAGCAACATTTACACATAGAGGAATTTTATTTGGACGCCGCAGATCTGCAGACGAAAACCAGAAAAATACAGGTTACAAGAAACGGTCCCTATATGATTTCAGGGAACATACCGCTTTATCGTATGATCATTAAATGTGACGGCACAAATAACATACCCGTCGAATGGCTCTTCGCCGAAAAATACAAAACCCAAGAAAAATACATTCTCTGCCGCTGCGGCCACTCGAAAAATAAACCATTCTGCGACGGTACCCACTTAAAAATCAACTTCAACGGTGAGGAAGACTACGATAATACTCCATACGATCAAATGGCGAAAACCATCGATGGACCAGCACTAACGCTTAAGGACGCCGAGATTCTGTGTGCGTCAGCGCGTTTCTGCCATCGCGGCGGCGACATTTGGGATCAAATACCACAAACAAATGACCCTAAAGTAAAAGAAAACTGCATACGAAACGAGATGGATTGCCCTTCAGGTCGCCTTGTAGTCAAAGACAAAATGTCAGGCCAAATTGTTGAGCCAAAACTTGAGCAGGCCATAGGCGTAATCGAAGACCCATCAATCGGCGTAGATGGGCCTCTTTGGGTCAGAGGAGGAATCCCAGTTTACTCCGCGGATGGCAAACTCTACGAAGTACGAAATCGCATGACGCTTTGCCGTTGCGGTAAATCGACGATTAAGCCGTTTTGTGATAGTAGTCATTATCCAGAGGAATATCAGGAAGAGAGGTGAAAACTATGAAGAAAGAATCTACGGCAGATGAGGATGTTGAGGCAACTTTGAAGGCTAAACCGAAGGTGTATGCGCTCTTCTATGCTTCTTGGTGTTCGCATAGTCGTCGGTTTCTGCCTATCTTTAAGGAATATGCGAAGACTAATCCGGACGAGTGCTTAGCGGTGATGGTTGACTTCAAAGAAGACCTTTGCGAGAAATATGCGATTGAATATTACCCAACTGTGCTTTTTATGAAAAAAGGGAAAGTGCAGGAGAGACTCGACGTTGAGCCTGGGGGAGACTTGACTGAGGAGCAACTTCAAGAGCTAGTGTCTAAAACTTAGTTAACTCAGCCGCCCAGTTCTTTATCGCAGCCAAATCTCTTGTATCATAAATACCAGGTTCAATAGCTTTGTAGGTGGCTTCAACCCGTGGTCTATCAGCTTCCAGCGCTTTTTTCGCCCACCAGGGTTCCTTGTTGTAGTTGTAGACGCCGCCGAATAAGCCCAATGCGACTGGCTGTAATTGGTATTTTACGGCTTTTTCTTGGAGATACTTCCGTTTAGCATCATCAAAATCTTCCTGTTTACCGGTGGTTGCTGAGCCGCAACAGACGTAGAGCGCCAGATTCTTTACGCCAAGGGTTTTTTGGTGTTTTTTAAGGAAGTCTTCAGGTTCGCCTGTCCAGCGGTTGATTTGGATACCGCTACCAACAACGACTAAGTCATATTGGGTTATATCCTTGATTTTTTCATGTTTAAGGTCGACGACATTGACATCTACGCCTTGTTGTCGAAGGGTTTCTGAGATGACCTGCGCGGTGTTGGCTGTTGCTCCGTAACGTGTGCCAAACGCGATCAGCGCTTTCTTCATGCTTTTTCACCTCCAACTTTAACAATTCTTCTGTTATGCAGCATTGCAAGAAATCCGCCGACAATACCAAACAGAGGCGGCATTTGGCCTCCACCAACAACAAGTAGCAGAAGCGAGAAGACTACTAAGATGGGGCCGCCGAGTCTGTGTTCGGTGTACTTCCAAGCCCAAACTGCCATAGCAACGCCCACAATGATAGTCAATACGCCTGAAACGAGGTAGTTTGGGATCAGTGTTATAGCTGGTTCGCCCTGTAATTCAGTTAAGGTTGGCCAGGCCTGAATGAATACCCCTTCGGGGGCAATGTTGCCCTGTAGGATTTCGCCTGGTCCATGGGAGGCGCCGCCTAATCCTGTGAGAATGCCGAGTGCCGCTGCTGCTAACGGTAGCTTCTTCATTGCTGTTCTACCTCGACAGCGGTTTTTTGCAGTGCCTTTGTAACTTCCCGCTCTTGGAGGTCAACTCTTAGTATACCGCTTTGGCCAATGACTTCTAGAATAATGCCTTCCTTGAAGGTTGCCTCGATGAGTTCACCGATTGATCCTTCCAGTAGTACACAGTCACTGCCGTTGTTGCTTAAGGTCAGATTCTTGAGGTGATTTTTTGATTTGAGTTCAACTGAGAACACCCGTTCTTTATTTTTCTCCATTAGTATTTCCTCAAGCTTATCTGAGGGGCTTTTTTGTGATTAGTTTTATTTGACTTGGATGCTTAGAATTAAGCATCGTTGCGAAAACTTCAGTAGGCGATGATTATGGAGAACCAATCTGAGTTGGCAAAACTGTTCTTTGAATTGGCGAGCGATAGCAGACTTAGCATACTTTTCGAATTGCGTAATGAGGCGCTTAAAATGCAGGATGTCGCACGGCGTCTGGATGTAACTGCAACCGAAGCTTTTCGGCAACTGGAGCGGTTAAGTGCCGCGTTACTCGTCGCAAGAAAGCCTGAAGGAACCTATGTTGTAACGACCTTTGGAAAACTTGTAATGCAGTTGTTTTCTCCGCTTAGCTTTGTGCTGAAATACAGAGACTATTTTGCCGCCCATGATGTTTTTGTATTACCCACACAGTTCGTTAACCGGTTGGGTGAACTATCAGGCGCTAAACTGATAACGGATACAATGGAGAGTATCAATAAAGCCGAACGGCTTTTTATGGAAATGAAGCAGTACGGTTGGGGGATGGCTGAAGGAGTGATTCCCGAGCTTATGGGTCCCGTAATGGAACAGCAACTCCAAAAAGGTGTTAAAATGAGGTTTCTAGTTCCAATGGAGAAGTTGCATGCTAATCCAGATAGGGTAGCAAATTTGGAAGCTAGGGGCTTAGCCGATGTTCCCGTTATCATTGCCCTTAGCGAGAAAGAAGCCTTTGTTTGTTTTCGCACAAAAGAAAGGAAAATGGATTATGCGGCTTTCTATGGTGCTGACCCATTATTCTTAAACTGGGCAAGTGATTTATTCTTGTTTTATTGGGAGAAAGGAAATAGAATATAAAAGCTGTTTAAGCCGGTATTGCCGCTTCTTTTAGTTCTTGGGGTACAGGCTGTTTGCTGTATATTATGTTGCTGATTTGGCAGGCTTCCTCTTTGAGGCTGAACAATGGGCAGTCAGATTTTCCACTTGGCTTTCCACAGTGCAGGTTACAGGTATGCAGTATCTTTAGTGTTGCAAGCCGTGTCTCGCTGCCTGATCGGAACCAAACTTTGTACAGTTCACGTTTATCCTTCACAACCGCCACTATCTCAGACTGCAGATTACAGGTCTGATGCATGTACTCCTTTATGGTGCGGTCGTGGGGTACAAGCACTCTGAGTTTCAACGTGTTATTATTACATTCCCAACATGTGTTTGGCATAGTGTTTCCGAAACCTCTCTGGCTTGCGTTTGCTATGCATCTAAATTAACGGTTTTTGTAAAGGTAGATTCACAGACCTGAGAAGTTGGCCTGTCAAGACGACGCTAACTTGCCAAGATAATTCAACAAAATAGCCTATTGCAGTTTGCAAGGCTGTGAAGTCGGCTTCGCAAGGAGCCGAGTTTACTGTTTAGGGAGCATATCCTGATATTCTGGGTTGACTGCGTCATGCTTATTGATGAGTATAGCGTTGATTTTTGCCCACTGTTGCCCTACTTGGCTCCAGGTTGGGTCAGTCATGATGCTTTTGGTGACATAGTCGCTTAATGCTTTCTCCCTTTTGAGCGTTCGACGTCTCCAATCCACCGTGACTAAGCCAGAGCGTCGAAGGTGCTGGATGTTGCGAGTAACCTGATTAGAGTTAACCGGATAAGCGATTATGCTGTTCAAGTCGTCTATTACTGATTTAACGCTGAATTCAGTTTCCGCTCTTAGGCTGATGATTGCGATTGTGTCCTGCATTAACTCGGCTTTGCGAGTGATATAGAATGCACGTTTCGGAACTAGTGTCTGCTCGAGGCGGTAGGCGTTGCGCTTGTAGAAGTAGTATTTTACGACTTCAGCGACTGCTATGTATGAACCTAGCAGGAGAGCTAAAGCTGCGTAGAATAGCGGTGGCGGAGGAACAAGACTGAACAAGCCGCCAAGTGGTGTATAGGGCACAATTACCGCGAACGCGATGATAGCTATGCTGCTGATTACGAGGTACTTGCTGGGTTTGCTCTTCCAGAATGGTGTTCGTCTGGTTCGTATAACAAAGACGATTAGTATCTGCGAGCAGATTGACTCTATAAACCATGCTGTCTGGAACAGGTGCTGCTCACTTTGGGATAGCATTGCTAGAGGAATCAACGGAAGGAAAACAAAGATCATCAATAAGAATGTCAGGTAATCAAACAGTGAACTTACTGGACCTAAAGAGATCATGAATCGTTTTATGAAGTCGATGTCCCATCGTTTTGGCCGCTCAACGTATTCATCATCTACTTTATCGGTTGTGACGGTTGACTGTGATAAGTCGTAGAGTAGGTTATTGAGTAATATTTGTGCCGGTAGCATTGGAAGGAATCCCGGTGGAAGGAAAATGGATGCGCCGGCGACGCTGAACATGTTTCCGAAGTTGGAGCTTACACCCAACTGGATGTACTTCATAGTGTTGCCGAAGGTTTTGCGTCCCTCCAGTACACCTTTTGCTAGCACTGTTAAGTCGTTCTGGGAAAGGATGATGTCAGCGGATTCTTTAGCTACGTCTACTGCGTTATCAACGGATATGCCTACGTCGCTTGTTTTAAGTGAGGGAGCATCGTTTATTCCGTCTCCCATGTAGCCTACTATGTGGCCGTTCTTTTTAAGCAGCGTAATTATCCGGTCTTTCTGGACAGGGTTGACGCGGCAGAAGAGATTGTTTTCTTCAACAGCTGCCATCAAGGCTTCATCAGTCAAGTTCTCTATATCGTAGCCAAGCGATACGCCCTTGATTTCGAAGCCAAGTTGCTCGCAGACTTTACGGGTGACAAGTTCATTATCGCCTGTTACCACTTTGAGTTCGATGCCTGCTTTGGTGAGAAGCTTAATTGATTGCTTAGCTGTCTCTTTAGGCGGATCAAGGAACGCTACAAAACCCAAAAAGACCATGTCGCTTTCGTCGTTAATCGAGTAAACGGCTTTCTCTTCTTTTAGGCGCTCATAGGCTATGCCTAAGACGCGTAAGCCTTCTGCACTGTAATCCTGATACTTTTGTTCAATCTGTCGGCGTGTTTCGTCGTTTAAGTCAGAGACCATTCTGCGGAGTTCATAGTATGCGCAGACTTTTAGGATTTCTTCAGGTGCGCCTTTTGCGATGAAGTAGCGTTGACCGCTATGATCTAGAACTACCGAGACGCGTCTGCGGATGAAGTCGAATGGTACCTCGTCGATCTTTTGCCATTTGGTGGTGTCGATTTCTTTGTGTTTTAAGATAGCTTCATCTAGCGGGCTTTTTAGTCCAGTCTGGAAGTTGCTGTTCAGGAACGAGTAGAGGAAAACTTTTTCGTCCTCTTCGCCTTCCAAGTTGACGTTTAAGATGAGTTTGATCCTGTTCTCGGTTAGTGTGCCTGTTTTGTCTGTGCAGAGTACGTTCATACTGCCGAAGTTTTCGATGGCGGATAACCGTTTGACTATGACTCCCTGCTTAGACATCGCCATTGCGCCTCGGGAAAGGTTAATGGTGATAATCATGGGCAACAGTTCGGGCGTTAATCCAACCGCCAGTGCCACCGCGAACAGCAACGCTTCCACTACACCGTTCTCGGTTGGGTTTCGGATCGAAATGATCATGAATACAAAGATTACCAAAACAAAGGTTACCTGCATGATTAGGTAGCCGAAGCTTTTGGTGCCGCGTTCGAACTCTGTTTCTGGAGGCTTCTCAGTTAACTTCTTGGCGATTTTGCCATACTCTGTTGCGCTGCCGGTTTTTCCCACTACGGCTGTTCCGCTGCCGCTGACGATAGAGGTTCCCATAAAGCAGTAGTTATTCCAGTCAATCAATGCGCCACCTTTGCTATTCAATGCGGTGACGGGGGTTTTTTCTACCGGAAAGGACTCGCCTGTTAAGGAAGATTGGTTTACGAATAAGTCTTTAGCGTTGATCACTCGGGCGTCGGCGGGAATGATGTCGCCTGCTGACAGGTAGATTACATCGCCAGGTACGATTTCGGGAAGCTTGATTTCCTGTCTTATGCCGTCTCGTTGAACAGTTGCGGTTGAGGTTACTTTCTCTCTTAGGAGTTCAGCTGCTTTTTCTGCTTTGCTCTCTTGGTAGTAACTTAAGATGACGCTGATGAAGATGATAGATAAGATGATTGCTGTGTTGGCGAGTTCTCCTAGGACACCGGATATTATGCCTGCAATTAACAGGATCACTACAAGAGGGCTTTTGAAGTGGGCGAGGAACTCTTTGACTGCAGAGTGTTTATGCTGTTTGGCTAATTCGTTTCTGCCGTAGGTTTCAAGCCGCTCTGTTGCCTGCTCGGAACTTAACCCCTGTGGTGTAGTGTCAAGGCGACTGTAGAGTTCCTCGATTGGTAATGTTATTAGTTCTTCGCTTGTTACTGGGGGTTTTATGGTTGCGGCTACTGAAGTAAACGAAAGGTCGCCGTCGTCTGTTCGCTTTGCCATAAAACCTCACCTTTAGAGTTAGAGAAGAGCCTGTAACGTTTAAAGGCGTTTCTGAACATGTTGTCTCGCTGTTATCTAAAAACCAGAAGCCACTTGGACAATTTAACGTTTGCCCGCAGCATCTAACGTGTGATTTCCGACTAGACCCCCCATATAACAGTAGATCAAAATTTTCTGTTGATGTTTTATAAACCACTAAAATATCATACTAAAAAACATCAGCTTACAATGTATCCACCCATCCACAACACAACAAACAATTAACCACCCTGGTGTGATAGCTATCAATAACCTACCCGAATTTTCAGAATTAACAAGTCACTTCGACTGTAACAAATCATAATTCCCGATCATTTTAGACTTGTTTAACAAAGCTTCTGCTATGTATGAAAATATCCAAAAAAAGCCTCAAAAAACCACCAAAAAGGCAAAAAAACCATCGTATACAACTTAAAAAACAACCCAAAACAAAAAACCAACCTTTTCCACAACCCAAAACTGGGATAGTACACTACAGAAAAAACCATCCCCACAAAACAAAAAAAGCCCAACTACAAACCACACCATTTTTTGATCCACTGTTAAAGCAGTAACAATAGGTTTAATTCTTGCTTGTAAACTCAAAGGCTGGACCTACCCATCTCAGAGTGACCTCCCCCGCCCTTATTTAAAGGCGGACTTTGGTGTTATCTTTTTTCTTAGTAAAACTAGCGTGATGATGGCTGCTGCAGCGGCTGATGCGCCAACTGTTATGTAGAGCAGTGGATTGGCTGTTGTTTCTGCTGGTTGAGATGTTGATAGTGGGGTGGGCATATGTGCCGGTGTTGGAGTTGATGACGTGGGCGGCGTGGGGGTTGGGGAAGTTGATGTAGGCTTTGGAGTTGTCGGAATCGGCGATGGCGTAGGAGCTGGCGTGGAATGTGTTGGCGTAGCGGTTGGTGTCGGGGTTGGCGTTGGAGTAGGTGTAGGGGTTGGAGCTGTTGTGGGTGTGGCAGTTGGGGTAGGAGTCTGTGTTGGTGTCGGAGTAGCTGTGGGCGTGGGAGTAGGCGTTGGAGTCGGCGGAGGCGTCAGCGGTTCCTCTTTTGCAGGTGCATAAGTTAGAGCTAAAACCGCTAAAGCGGTTGTTTCCGTATTCGTCTGATTATTAGTACAGTTATTAGCCGTGTAGTAAGTTGCAAATCCGCCCTTGTTTGCCTCGCCGCTAACTCCCGATCTCAATTGGCAGGATAGCAGATTATTGTATGCCCTAACATCAAAATCGCGATTCAGCACCTTTGAAGCGTAGACGTAGAGCGCCAGCTTGAACGTATCATACCCGCGGCTGCTATTGTAAGTACTGTCTACAAATCCCGATCCGTTCCACATTGTAGTGCCGTTTTTGTGGGCAAGCAACGCATTTCTGCTTTGGTTGTCATTCTGGTAGGCGATGGCGCTCAGGAAGGCAATGTCGACGTAATCGCTATAACTTAGAGTTCCTGTTCCGTTGTTTATGGTACAGCCGATCGAAGTGCCATCCAATTCAGCAATCCCGTAATTACTTGAATTCTTTATTGGCATGGTGTAGGCGGAGCGGTTTAGAATTTGGTACTGATTAACAATGCCCTGCTCAGTTACGGCAAAATTGATTGAAGTGGCAGCTATTTTTTCTAATATCTGCGCTACAGTTTCATTTTGTGCATAGGGCGATAGTGCCAGTTGCGCTAAGTAGTTGTCCGAGTAAAGCCAATAGGTAGATGCATTGTTGTCTGGGGTTTCATAGATTAAACCTATCTCTGGATTGAAGCATTTTGCCAAGTAATCTACCGCTGCATCAACGAAGACGGTTTCAGATTTAACTAAAACGTATGTTTGGAATGCTAGCTTAGGGTTAGAGTTCACATCGAATAATCCGAAAGTGTCATTATTCGCTATGTTGCCTTCGGTTTCGCCGAGTTCATACCAAATGTATGCGGATACATTCTGGGCCTTAAACAGTTTGTAGCTGCTGTAGAGAAAGTTCGCTTGGTCTTTTTCGTCATGCCCACGACTGTTTGAGTGCTGGCCCGATTCAGTTATCCAGATTGGCATCTGCCCGGTAATAGTTCTGTACTGCTCAAGCGATTGAGTTATAGCGTTTGCCACAAAATCAGAATAGTTCCCCCATGGGTAAGCGTGTAGGCTGATTGCGTCGCAGTAATCCATACCGCCTAGGGTGGTGACATCCTGCGCAAACTGTAGCCCTTTTATAACCCAAGCGTCAATTCCGCTGTATAGATGTAATCCGCCTAACCCGATGACGACTGCGTCAGGTGAGATGGCTTTTATGGTTTGGTTAGCGAGCCGTAGCATCTCTGTATATTCAGAGGCGTTTCCGGAGAAGAAATTGGTGTTGTCTGTTGGTTCATTCCATATTTCCCAGTGCTTCACTATATCGCCGTATCTAGTTACTGCGGTCTGTATGGTTTGTACCCAGTCGGTGCTATTTGGCGCAGAAATGCTGTAATTCATTGTTTTATGCAAGAATTTGCCGATTAACGAGATATTGTACTCTTTACATAGCGAATAGGTGGTCTGCCATGCGCTGTTTTCTTGGAGTTCTACGTCTGCTTCTACATAGAACCCGTTTTCTGACAGAAGCTTAGCTTGGGATTCATCCATGCTATGTGCCAAAACACCGCTGATCATGATATCCTCAGCGTCATCAGAAACAGCACCCTGAGTACCTGCGTATACTTGGAAAATGGCTGGCGCTGCCAGTAGCAGAATCAGAAACCCAGTCAGCATCACTATGGTTGTAGATCTAGGCATTGCCCGTATGACTGTTTTTACCTCTTAAGAGCTTTTTCTTCAGATCCCGAGTAGCATTTACTTTTGGGCCCCTCTCTACTGCTGGCACAGGTTGTTACGTCGATGGTTTAAATAACCAAAAAATGCGTAATCGTTGCCTCCGCATAGATGGGGAGAAAAAATGTGCAAAACTTAGTTGTTAGTCCATCAAACGTTCAGCCGATGCCTCAAACTGCTTTTTCGCTTAACATGCCGGGCGTAGACGAGCTATTTCCGGGATTTTTGCCCGGCGACTTTGCTGTCCTCTACGGTTCACGCGCAGTAGCCACCCTGACTTCGCTGCTCTGCGTCCGAGCGCAACTGCCGCCCCAACTCGGGGGTTTAGGCAGCAGCGTAGTATTCATCGATGGCGGAATCACGTTTCGGCTCTACCGCGTAGCCCAGCTAGCCCAGCTTCACGACTTAAACCCCGAAGAGGCGCTTCGGCGAATCTTTATCTCAAGAGCATTCACCGCTTACCAGCTAACTTCGCTTGTGATGGAGAAGATGGAGGAAACCGTGAAAGCCTGCGACGCCAAAGTCGCCATAATCTCAGACTTAGCCAGCTTCTTCTTAGACACCAACATAGCCGCCGAGGAAGCACAGAGCATCTACAGCCAAATCTTAGCTTACCTCGCCGACTTTGCCCGCAGACGTCAAATCGTAGTGGTAGCTACCTATATGCCATTCGAGAACAGCAAACGCAACACCACACTTCAGCAACTGACCTATCAGAACGCAACCACCGTGCTGTGCTTCGCTAAAACCGCCTACGGAAAACAGGTCATCCTAGAAAAGCACCCCGCATACATGCTGGGAGCAACCAAGTTACCCTCAAAAACCAAGACTTTAAACGACTTCATAGGCGACTACAATGGGTAAAACAGTTGAATCCTACCGCATGGCAGTCGAGGACGAGATACGCCGATGGAGCGGCTTCGCTAAGGCGCTTCGCAGAGAAGACAGGGAAGCCTTCGACGCACTAATGGACGCATGTCGCAGCTACGCATCCGCCGCAAGCAACGCCACCAAACCCATCCTGTTTGAGCCGATGGTGATGTCGATTCTGCTTAGCCAGCAGACCCGTATACAGCGCTTAAGTAAGGAAGTAGAGGACCTTAAATCCAAACAGCCAGCCTCCGCCCAGTAGCAGCCGCGGCTGGATTTTTGACGCTTATCCCACGGGCTATGGCAAAGTAGCAGTCTGGGTTATATCTGACTCTGGCCAGCGCTTACGCTACACTGACAGTTTTAACCCCTGCATCTACGTTTCCGCCGCCAAACAAGAAGACTTAGACCTGCTACTGACGAAACTATGCAGTAACCAGAAAATCGCTTCGCTGCGTTTCGTGGAGAAGTATGTTCAGCCGACTGATAACGAGAAATCCCGAGTGCTGGAGTTAACCGTTAAGGATTGCCGGCAAATTTCGTCGCTTGCGCTGGAGCTCCTTCGTATGGGGAATTACCTGCGCTATGAAGTCCATAACTGCGATGTTCAGAGTGACCGCTCCTACTTTTACAGCCGTGACCTGTTTCCGCTAGCATACGCAGAAGTGAAAACTACCAAGACGGGGTTGGAGTACACGTTGCTCGACGATGTTAGGAGCATCGACTATAGGGTGCCCGAGCTGCGTGTAATGCGTTTGGACGTGGGCGTCGCAAAGAGGGAACTGATCCCCGGCTTCGAGGACCCCATTGCAGAAATCCGCCTGCAAATGAATAACCACGAAACGGTCGCCATCGACTACGGGGATGAAGCTACAAAACTACTTCAGCTCGTCTACGCCGTACGCGAATACGACCCAGACTTTATCGTCACATCCTCAGGCGACTCCTTCCTCTTCCCATACCTTATACAGCGCGCCTCCGCCAACGACGTATTAGACCAGTTCATACTGAGCCGCGACCCAAAATCCTTCAACCGAAAAAGCACCTCAGTCGGCCACACGTACTTCTCGTATGGTCACACATTTTACCGCGCAGGCACCGTTCGGCTCTACGGGCGGATACATGTTGACGAAAGTAACACGTTCATCGTTAAAGAGTCAGGCTTCGACGGCTTCATCGAAATCGCCCGCACCTGCCGCGTGCCGCTACACACAGCCGCCCGCTTCTCAATCGGCTCAAGCATGTCATCCATCCAGTTCTATCAGGCACTCAAAGACGACAGGCTACTGCCCCGCAACAAGAAAATCCCCGAAGCCTTCAAATCCGCTCAGGACCTGCTTGTGGGCGACCGCGGCGGCTTCATCTTTGAACCCCGACTCGGCGTACACGACTCAATCGGCGAACTGGATTTCTCCTCAATGTACCCTTCGCTTATGAAGAAGTACAATATCTCCGCCGAAACTGTGCTCTGCAAATGCTGCCCCGACTCAGACAACCGCATCCCGGACTTAGGCTACCACATATGTAAAAAACGCGTTGGCATGGTACCTAAAACCGTTGATTTAGCGTTAACTAAACGCTTAACGTATAAGCGCCTACGCGACGAAGCCATGGATAAGCGGCAGCGGCAAATCTATGACAGGCGCCAGACCGCACTGAAGTGGATTCTGGTCACGTGCTTTGGTTATTTGGGTTTCAGCAACTCGAAATTCGGCACAGTCGACGGCCACATCGGTGTCTGCGCGTTTGCACGCGATAACTTTTTGAAGGCGGCCCATCTGGCAGAAGCGCAGGGCTTTGAGGTGGTGCATGGCATAGTGGATTCGCTGTGGCTCAAAAAACCCGATGCTGCACTGGAGGACTATCAGGAGCTATGCAGCCACATCACAGAAGAGATCGGTATCCCGATTAATTTTGAGGGGCACTACAAGTGGATAATGTTTCTGCCCTCGCGGCTGCACAGCCACGTCAGCGTCCTAAACCGTTACCTCGGCGTTATGGACAGCGGCAAAATCAAGGTCCGCGGGCTGGAAGTACGCAAACGCGACACCCCCCGCTACATCTACAACGCGCAAACCGACATGATAAACACCCTAGCCGAAGCAGCCAACACCGCCGAACTCTACAGGCAGACTCCAGAAGCCATCAAAGTCCTGCGCACGTATCGGCAGCTACTGCTCGACGGAGACGTGCCTCTCTCTGACTTGATGATTTCCAAGCACATGTCCAAGGAGCCCCGCCGTTACCGGCAGCAGGTAAGCCAAGTCATCGTTGCCCAGCAACTCGCGCGGCACGGCCTCGAAGTGCAGGCGGGCACCCACACGGAGTTCGTCTTCACCAACGCCGCCCATAGGTGCTATGACCTCCGAGTAAAAGCGTCTCAGCTCATCGAGAAAGGCACTAACCCTGATACAAGAAAGTACCTGATGCTGCTCTATTCGTCAGCGGCTAACCTGCTGAGCTTCGCCGGCTACACACCTCAATCCGTTTACGACGCGGTGAGGGGGCAGCAGCAGAGAAGCCTCTTCGGGTAGTGGCAAGAAAGTTAAAGTTCAGGCTTGTTCTTCTGTGAATTGTGGATATTTTTCTTTCTGTTGCCCTTTTATGCGTAGGTTTAGCTCTGGTTATCGTCTCCGCAGATGAAGCTATAAAGCGGCTTCTGAACCTCGCGCGGTACCTGAGGCTCAGTGAATTCGTTGTTAGTTTCGTTTTAGCGGGGGCAATAGCGATTCTACCGGAGCTCTCCATAGGGGTTGTGGCGGCGGCGCAGGGAACCTCATCGCTCGGCTACGGCGTCATTCTAGGTGCCAACGTAGCTGACCTTACACTGGTAATCGGTGTTGTAACCCTGATCGCCGGAACAATACACCTTGACGTAGCCACCAAGCGAAACATCAGACGATCGTTCATTGCGGTAACGCTACCGGTGCTGCTTTTCTTAGACGGAGAGATCTCCCGAATCGACGGAGCCATCTTAATCGCTGCCTTCGCAGTCTACATTTATCTGCTGCTGAGAGCCAAACATGACGGCGCCGTATTCACTGAGCGTCCCCGTAGGCGGCATATGATACGGGATACCGCAATACTGCTGGGTGCCCTGACGCTTCTGCTAATAGGCGGGATACTTATCACCGACAACTCGCAGGAAATAAGCTTGGCACTAGGGCTTCCCCTCTTCCTAGTCGGTTTAATCGTAGCGATCGGCACCTGCCTGCCTGAGATGGTGTTTGCTATCCGAAGCTGCAACAAACTACACTGCAATCTTGGTTTAGGTAATATATTGGGAAATGTGCTGGCAGACTCCCTGCTGACTATCGGTGTTATTGCGCTCATTCAGCCCATTAAGCCTGCACTGTTTATTGCGCCGCTTTTCACTGGATTGGTGATGGTGGTTTCTGCGTTGATTACTTACCTGCTTTCAAGAGACGGTTCGCTTGATAGGCGTGATGGGTTGCTACTGATCCTGGTTTACGCCGTCTTCATCGCGGTACAATCCGCATTGACGTAGCCCCTTCTGCTTGAAGTTTCTAACGTGGATTTGGATAAAGGATAAAAGAACGCAGAGGTTAGCGCATAGACATCTGGAGTAAAATAGTTGGCGCTTAGCGTAGAACTCGTGATTGCAGCATTCCTGCTCATAGTGTCTATTACAGCACTTATCTCCATGAAGCTAAAAATCCCCTACACCGTCATTCTGCAGTTTCAATTGTGCTTGCAACCAGCTTAACGGTTACTGTCATGCTCTCAGATTCTGGAGTCACTTTGATGAATACGATGGTTTTCGGGGTGGCATTCATTTCGATACTGATTCAGGTACCTATGTTGTTGCGGTATGTGCAGAAAAACTTGGCTGAACCAGACATTGAGCAGTCCAAAGAGCTAAACATGGATTTCGAAACGATCCAGGAACAGATTACAGCTGTAAACAGGCTAAAGCTTGATGGAAAGATCAGCCCCGAAGAATACAACCAGCGAATAGATGAAATTAAAAGCGAACTAAATGATATAATCTGCAATTCAGGCGCCTCACTTACCACAAAGAAGATCGTTCAAGAAAGGGCCTCCACAATATTCGCATCGCTGCCGAAACTTTCCCCACTACACACGATCGTTGATCCCCATAGAGATGGTGGAACAGGAAAAAGAAGTAAAACCCGGTAACTATGGGTTGCTCTTCATTTCCTCTTTGAAGGTTTCCTCAAGCATCTTCTTGTTTATTCCTAGCTCTTCTGCTAGATGCTTAACCTGCTTAACGTATGTTCGGAACAGGTCCTGGAGGATCTGGGTTTTCTCGCTTGCAGTTAACTCCTGCTCCTCTGCTAGCAGTAACGCAAACCATCGGCCGAGGTTAGTGAGTTGGTAGGCTTTGATCCATATGATGCGGCCGTCCTTCTCGTTTTTCTCCATGCTCTCGTTTAGAACTTCAAGTGAGGTCATGGATTTGAGGTTCTCTATGATGGTTTTGTTTGAGTAGTTGAGTCTATTTACTAGGTCTTTTTGGTAGATATTTTTTGATATTCCCTGCTTGAGTGAATACCGTAGTATATCTACGCCTGCTTTTGAACCGAAAATGGCGGATAGTATTTTATCTTTTTTTTCTATCGGAAGAAAAACTACATACGGACGTAACTTTTCACTCAAAGGCAGCACATCTGCATTCAAAGGTGGAAGATTAGTCTTTTAAAATTATCGTATTTAGATTGTGTAAGCGCCAATTTGGAAAAACGATTTTATACTACATACAAGGCTTTTGATGCATTAACACTAGAAGGCACCATAGTATGAAGAAAACCCTAACTTGCCTGCTAATCCTGCTCGTAACTTCATCAATCGCACTAACTTTTGCACCTAACACGTCCGGTAGCACCGCAGACGTAGCTATACTTGATAACTACACATTCTATGAAGATTCACTCGGCTACCTAGTCGTCATCGGCGAAGTACAAAACGTAGGCTCAAGCGTAATAGCAAACGTCAGCCTTACAGGTTCAATAACCACTGACACCACAACCGCTTCAGGAGGTTGCATCGTCTGGGGGTACTATCTGCTTCCAGGGCAAAAAGCCCCCTTCTACATGGAATTCTACCAGCAAAACTCAGGTGCTTCATGGGCAGGATTAACAAAATCAGACATTTCACTCTCAGTCTACACTGCCCCAGAAACCAGCCAGTACAAGTACCAAGAAGTAGTGGTTGTTAGTTCAGCGGCATCTCCAACAGCAACAGGCGAGTACTGGGTTACCGCAGAACTCAAAAACACTGGAACCCAAACAGCTAAGGGCATAGCGGTTGTCGCTACATTCTATAACTCAGAGGGACTACCAGTTGGCTCAGGCTACATTAATCCTGTGAGCACACTCGCGGCTGGAGCAACAACGACTGTTAAGGTTCCATGCTGGGATCTTAACCAGACAATCGTTGACTCAAGCCATAAAATCGCTTCCTACAGGCTACTAATACAAGTTGAGTCGCCAATCCAGACCGACGGAAACATACCTGTAGTCAGCAGCAACCCCACGCCTGTCCCAGGCCAAACATCTACTTCTACCTCTTCCGGTAGCCAAGCAACAGGAACCGACCAAACCGCCCTCTATGCAGCAATAGTTGCAGCCATAGCAGTCGTCACGGTTGTAGCGGTGCTGCTGATTAAACGACGCAAAACCGGTGGTGCAGGCAACGGAGAATTCAAGCCAGCAGAGCGATCTAAAAAGACTAGACGCGAAAGAAAAAACGCCTAAACGCATAACCCGCAAAAAAGTGATGGCCTCGAATTGTGCCATCCTTTAAATATCTCCTACTACCACAGGGATTATTATGACTTATAGACAACAACCAGGCCAAAAGAGCACCGGCAGGCAAGTTTCTAAGAGCACTCGCGAAAAGAAGTCTAAAGAGAAAAAGCAGAAGCAAGCCGCCAAGCAGTTTAAGGAGGAAACAACAGAAGTCTCCGCGAAGGAAATTACAGAGCGGACGCTTGCAGGTGTTAAGAGGCTGGGTGACCAAATTTTTGCGCTCTCACCATTCAGTCAATACTTCGACGATTGGCTGATAAACCTCAGACAGACTATTTCTGAATACGAATCAAGCACAGTAATAAAAACCGACGAGCAGTTCGAGAAGGAACGAGACCAAGCCTTTGCGGATGTGGAAGCAGCGCTTGCCGAAAACAGACTTGCTGAATCAACGTTAACTCAGGAAGCAAAAGCCCTCGAGGAAAACAACCATAAAATCGCTGACACCGACAAAGAATACGCTGAACAAACACGTGAACTCAGTAACAAACGTAACGCTGAATTGCAGCAACTAAGTAATAGCGTTCGCGAGTATGAAGAAACTTTGGCAGCGCAGCAAGACATTAAAATTGGTTTTTTCAAATTCAAAGAAAAAAGGGAAGCGACAGAGAAGCTTGCACAGACCAAAAGGGACCTAGCAGCAGCCAAAAACAAACTGGAAGTTACAATTCAGAGCTTTAATGCTGAACAAGATAAACTTCACGATAACTACCAGAAACAGAAACAGGAACTATTCGATATTTCCGACCGATTGCATAAGCAGCTGGAGAAGCTTGAAACGGATACGTCAACTCAAGCGCGGCAGTCAGCCTGTAACGCTTTGGTACAGGCAATAAACGCGTTGACGCAGCGGACGCCTCAGCCGGCGCCTTCCGCTTAAGCAACAAGTGAGAACTTCTCCATGACCCCTGCAGAATAGCAGAGGCAGCGTACCCTTCATCTTTCTATTTAGTAAACAGAAAAGCGTGCGTAAAGTGATATTGTTAGGCTACTTTATTTAGGTCAGGCTGTTTATGAGCAATCTCCATTGGCTCAACAAGAACCTTCAACGTTTTAACTTCGTCACGCAATGCGCCAACTTCGCCTTCAAGTGTCGCCGCCTTAGCGTCAACCATTTTCTTAAGCGATTCAAGTTCAAGTTCGAGGCTCTTCTTTTCAGCTTCTAAACTTTTAATCCTCTCGATTGTGGCTTTCAGGTTACTGCTCATATGTATATATCCCCAGCGCTAGGTAGAGTGGCGGTTTTTGCACTTAAGACTTTTGTATTGATCGCTAAATAATAAAATACATAAGAAAAATTCCTATGAGGAATATAATGTCTAAATCTTACAGATGCAGTTTTATATAGGGTGTTGCAAATTAAACATAACTTATTTGCTCACATTGATGTGGAATGTGTCTAAATGAGAAAGACCATATTCAAGAAACTAGAAGCGCAGGGGCTAATAGCGAATTATAACCGTCTAAGAAAGAACCTGCCGCCTAAACTGCCAGATCGCGTCTATATCTGGGATGAGACCTTCCGTGAAGGCATAAAGGCACCGACGGTTTACCTAACCTATGTTGAGCAGGTTAGATTAGCCAAACTCATGGATGAATCCGGCGTAGAAGTCATCAACGTTGGCTTTCCCGCGCTCTCAGAAGAGGAAAAACGCACAGTAAAGCGTATCGTAAACGAGAGTTTCACCCACTCCAAACTCGTTGCATCCTGTGAGGCGACAAAAAACAGCATTAACGCCTGTATCGAGTGCGGCATAAAAGAGATCGTTGTCGAATCACCGATTAACGGTTTAAACCTACAGTATAAACTGAAATTAAATAAAGAGCAGGGAATGCAGCGCGTAGTAGACGCGATAGATTACGCTAAGAAGCATGGTTTAACCGTCAACTTCAACTTAATGGATGGCACAAGAACCCCGCTTGAGGATATCATTCAAGTCTTCGAAGCAGCCGCAGGTGCAGGCGCCGCCCGCATCGTTATCGCTGACAGCGTCGGCTTCATGAGACCGCTATCAATGCGTTATCTAATATCCCATGTACGCGACGGCTTAAGCGAAGCAACAAAAAAGAAGGCCCCCCTATCAATTCACTGCCATAACGACTTCGGCTTAGCCTCCGCAAACACCCTATCCGCAATGGAGGAAGGCGTAAGCTACCTGCACACATGCATAGCAGGATTCGGCGAACGCGCAGGCATCGCGCCATTCGAGGAAGTTGTGACCTCAGCAGAACTACTCTACAACATCGACACAGGCATCGATATGGGAAAGATCTACCGAATCGCCCAGTCCGCAGAGAAAGCGTTTGCTATGCCTATCCAGTTCCATAAACCAATCATCGGCGAAAACATCTTCACACACGAGGTCGAAGAAGAAGTGGAAGAAATGATGTCACAGCCGCTCGTGTTTGAGCCTTTCCCACCAGAAATCGTCGGGAGAGAAACAATGATATTCATCGGCAGAAACACAGGGCAAACGCTTATCCAGAAACTGCTTGAGAAAGCAGGTATCCGTGCGTCCCCGAGGCAGATGGATGAGCTCTTCCGCCGCATAAAAGGTCCACAGGAGAGTCTTGACAAGGGTGAAGCGCAGATGACCTATTATCAGGTTAAGAAGCTCATGAAGGAACTGCTAAAAGGATATACGATGGACGAATTCTGGCACCTCGTCGAGCAAGTTACTCGTCAGCGTCCCAAGTTGCTGAAGCCTACCAAGAAGACAGGGCAAACAGCTGATCAGCTTATATCCTGAGCTTCTTTAGCTTAGTTCTTCTTTTATTTTCTTTATTTCTTCTTTGTTTGGTGTATTTGGATAGTTGTAGATGGGTCCACTTGGTTTTTCATTGTAGTATGGTCGATTGCAGTCTAGACAGCCGCTTGTGCGGAACGCTACGCCCTCATTAAGTGCCTGAACAAGGACTTCGATGGGTACCTTAAAACCAGTTATTTCTCCTTGATCGTTGAAACTCATCTTAGCAGCATTTGCTCTGCCTGAAACGATAAAGTGTCTTGCAAGCTGGATCCGCCTGTAAGATTCAAGTTTCGGCGGCACATTGTGCTCCATTGCGGTGCCCCTGACCGGTGTGAACGCAAAAAGCGCGGGCAACACCCCCAAATCTCTGCATCTCTGAATAACCTCAACTGCATCTTTCTCGGTTTCCCCCAAACCTACAATCACATGAGTGCTAACGTTGCCTTCTCCGAACACGGATTGGGCAAGAGAGAATAGTTTGAACTGATTATCCCAACTGTAGCAGCCGCCTGCATCCTTGCCTTTCACTCTATCAAAGATTGTCTGCGTCGCCGCATCCAAGGCGATGCCGAGTCTGTCTACACCCGCATGCTTCAGGCGTTCGATGTCGGCGCGGTTTTGGGGCTGGCAAGAAACCGAGACTGCAACCGTCATTTGCTTTTTGATTTGGCGTACAACTGCTTCGATGTCAGCGAAGACTTCTGGGTAGTTGATGGCTTGGATGCAGGTGCGTCTAATTTTTTTCTGTTCCACAGCATTTTTGAGCGTTGACACGACATCTGCAACTGGGTAGGTGGGCCAGGTTACTCTTGAGAGGAGATGTGTGCTGCTTTTGCTTTCGCGTGCTTGCGGGCAGAAGCTGCAGTTTCCGGCGCATTTACCGTCGCGATAAGTCATGAGGTAAGCGGTGGTTGGTTCAGCATCCAGTTTACCTTTATGTAACCCTAAGACTGCGGCGGTTCCTATTGAAACTCGGATTACGTCAACGTTGTTCTGTTCCAAATATCATCGCCTAGATAGAGTGAGAATTTGTAAAGTGTGGTAATTCTGTTTTTTGTCGTTCCAAGACTGGAACAGAGCGTTCCAGCATTAGAGTAATATCGTATCCTCGGCTTGATTGTTTAGGTAAGCGAGGGATTGTGGGCAATGAGAAATCTGTTTGAAACAAAAAAGAGCAAGGTGCTTTGGGCTGTTTTGATTGTGTCGCTGATAGTTTCGTCGATGTCGCTGCTACTGCTCAATGCTTCAGTGACGGCTGCCACTTCGCTTTCTGACCCTGTTCAAATAAGCGCAGACATCCCCGGCGTTTTAGGGTACTGTGTTTACCAGTTGCCCGATGGCAGTTTAGTGGTAAACAGCGCAAATGAATCCTGCACTTTCATAACTAAACTGGACTCTGGCTATCACCTGCTTTGGAGCAAACCTATAACAGTAAACCAGAATGCAACACTGCCCCGACTGTTACCGCTTCAGGACGGCGGCTTTTTACTGGCAGGCATAATAGATAACCAGTACGTCATGGTGAAAACCGATTCAGAGGGCGACATTATGTGGACTAAGTCGTATAGTTCTGGAGCGCCAATAAACTACTTGATGGCCATTATCCAAGCAGGCGACAGCGGCTTTGCTCTGGCTGGATTTGGGGTGCCAGTTGTCGATGGTTTAGGCTGGATTTGGTTTGCTAAAACGGACGCAACGGGAAACTTGCAGTGGAGCAGAAATATTTCTGGCCCAATCCAAGATTGCCCTTCAAGCATTATCGAAACATCCGATGGCGGCTACGTACTTTCTGATACAAGCTACTCGTTTGTTCCTGATCAAGCTTTTTTTAGACTGATTAAATTAGATTCAGAAGGCGGGCTACTTGGAAACACTTCCTACGGGGGGTATGGCTACTACTATCAACCCGAATGCAACCTGGCGATTGAGACAAGTGACGGCGGATATTTGATGGGTGGGTATCTGTGGCGTAAACCCGCGTGGGTAGTAAAGGTTGACAGTGAAGGCGCTATGCAGTGGAACCAAACCTATGGCGAAGACTGGTGCTCCATCACTGATGCCATAGAAACCCCAAATGGGTATCTGCTTTTGGAGTATGTGGGAAAAAACCAGACTGGCATAGTGTTAACTGATAAAAATGGGCTAACAATTTGGAACACTACGCTTTCAGGTGTGTCTTTGCCGTTGGGTTTGGAATCGAATTTTAACACAATAATCTCTTCTAATGGAGGCGGCTATGTTATGGTGGCGTCTAAAGGTCAGGCGGTTTGGCTAGCAAAACTACAATACCCCGGTGGCAACTCATTGGCGATTGGGGTGTTTGCGGTCGGCGAGTTGGTAGCGGCTGTCTGTTTATCAGCGGTGCTTCTGCTTAAGGCCAAAACCAAAAAGTAAGCAAGTAGGCAAAGTTGGGTTATACAGTTATATACTGGAGCTGCGGGTATTTGCTGTTTTGATTTTCGGAGCAGCAATGTTTGGCGGTAGTTAGCGGCTAGGCTTACGGTGCGGGTGACGAAAGAGGTTAAGGCAAACAGTGGGAACGCTACTTCGACTAATGTAAATATTATCGGGGTAGGCGAAAGAAGCGTTAAGCCTATTGCGATGTATAACACGCTTCCGATGTATTTGCCCAATGGATCATAGAGCTTTTTTGTAATACGGCTTGATAGTATGAATTGTGCAAAGGAAGCAGCGATCAAAACCAGTATCCATGCGGGGTAGTAGCCGCTTAACGTGAACGCTGTAAATATGCCGATTATGAATGTGAAGTCTGTTACGGCGTCGAAGTATGCGCCGGCTTTTGAGGCGACATGCAGTTTCCGGGCGATGTGGCCGTCGATTAAGTCTGTTGCCTGTGCGAAGCCAAATAATAGAATGCAAGCAAGGGGGTTGCCGGCGGTGTAGAAGTAGAGGAAAATGGGCAGCGCTACAAGACGCAGCGAACTTATGCCCGAGGGAGCTAAAGCTTTTTTGTTCATAGCCATAACCTACGGCGCCAGTTTTGCGGCTTCCTCTTGCAGTAGACTAAAGTTGCGTTGACTTCTAAACGATGTTATCGTCTGGATCACGTTGCCGTTGGCGTCCTCTACGATGCGGTTCATTTGATCCTTCACGTTAAAGGGGTCTAAGCCGCCACCCATTATTATAATTGTGGTATTTACCTCGTTTAAGTCGCCGATGCGCTGTATCTGGCTTGTGATTGTGGGTGCGGGGCCGAAGTCGTAGATTGCCCAGCCTAGTACAAGTAGCTGGTACTTGGCGATGTCTGTTGGGGCCTGCGGGCTTGGGGTTGTGACTTCGACTCGCCAGCCTGCCTCTGCGAGGGCTTCTGCGTAGGTGTAGGTGACGTTTCTGGCGTAGTCGGTTAAGCCGGGGTGATAGATTACCAGAGCTGTTTTTGCGCCGTCTGCATTTAGTACTTGGGTGTCGGTTGGGGTTTCGTGGTAGACGCTGTACTCGAGGTATGCAAAGACTCCGCCAAGCGTCGCTAATGTTACGAGCAGAATGGTTAGCATTATTTTATTCCGCCTTTTCTGCGGCCAGAACTTCACAGCAGTATCCTCCGTGAAGCTACAGTTGGGTTTGTTTGGGCATTTTTTGTGTTTTTGTTTAATATGATTGGGTTCATTTTTTTCACCGTTTTTTCCTTGATCAACTTGGATGTTGATGTTGGTATAAACGGTGACGCACTCGTCCTATACACCACAGGTGAATCTGAAAAGTCAGTTGTGTTTTTCGTCAGCTAACAGTTTGGCTTCCAGTGCGCTTAGTTGGTTTAAGCGTTTTTCCCATCGGCGGAAGAAGCGGTACTGGAAACTCATCAAATAGATGCTGTAGATTAAAAGTCCTGTTAAAATGGCGATTAGGATGATGCCGCTTGCTGCGAATCCCCTTGGAATCAACTCATAGGAGACAACTGCTATCAGCGCCAGCATGAAAGCTGAGATTAGGATGCTGATTACTGCGCCGCGCTTGAAGCGGTTGGTTTCATGTTCCACTTGGTAGAGGAACTCATGCATGGTGCGCACGGGGTACGCTTCCTGTGTTTCTTGCTGTGTCATCGCTTTTTTCATCCTTTTTACTTGTTATATAGGTAGTTCACCAGTGGTGAAGCTTAGAGTAATGAGGGCAGGGCATCGCGAAGGGTTAAGTAGATTTTGCGGCCAGCTGGGGTCAGCTGTATTTGGCCTTCCTCTGTTTCGTCTATGAATCCTTTCTCTTTTAGGTATAGCAGGTGTTTTAGGAAGTCGTCGTATGAGGCGTCGGTGGCTTTTCTCCAGACGTGGGTGCGCAGCGGATTTTTAGCTGCGAAGAAGAGGTACTCTAGGATTTCGAATCGTATCTGCACTGAACCTTTGCGTTTATCCGCCATAGCTGCTGCCCGTTTATCTGCTGCTGGGAATTGTGGGTGGTATACGTTTAAAAGGTTAAGGGTACGGTTACTTGATTCAACTGAGATTTCCGACTATATCCCCTTATTTAACAGTAGATCAAAAAGTTCTTATTATTTTTAATTTTGTTTTTTCACTTTCTTTAT
>Ga0123335_1001421_pt1 | contig 39005 bp, 26 predicted proteins | sample BiotimSIPDNA_2_FD_89707 | JGI IMG/M metagenome (GOLD analysis project Ga0123335, IMG submission 89707) | Anaerobic biogas reactor microbial communites from Washington, USA - Biogas_R2 time_0 SIP DNA | ecosystem: Engineered > Bioreactor > Anaerobic > Unclassified | place: Washington, USA... | reverse complement strand
GCGGTTGGTGCCATTATATCCTGCCGGGAGATCGAAGAACGGAAAAAAGCGGAAAAAGAAATTGAATATCTGGTCAATTATGATGTTTTAACCAAATTATATAACCGGAGATTTTTTGAACAGCGGATCACTGAACTGGATGTGGAAGGAATTGTACCGGTGGCCATTTTGGTTTGCGATGTAGATGGCTTAAAACTTATCAATGATACGCTGGGACATACTGTGGGTGATCAATTGCTTTTGCAGTCAGCTAGACTACTTTTAAATCATTTTTCTGATGATGGAGCGATGGTTGCGCGTATTGGCGGGGATGAATTTGCGGTATTGCTGCCTGGTTATGGTGAAGAAAAGTTTATCAAAGTGCTGGACAGTTTCCGTAGTTCCATCAAAGGAATCAACGAAGAACTGGTTGAAATACCCTTTAGTATTTCCGTAGGTTATGCGATACGGTCATTGCCCCAGGAAAAAATGATGGAAACCTTTAAAAGGGCTGATGAAGCCATGTATAGGGAAAAACTACTGCACAGCCGCAGCAACCGCAGTGCCATTGTGGAGGTAGTGATGAAGGCCCTGGAAGCAAGGGATTATCTTACGGAAGGACATGGAGACCGTATGCAAAACATTGTTACAGCACTGGGTGAAGCGGTAGGGATGCATGAACATGAGATAAATGATTTGCGTCTGTTTGCCCGTTTTCATGATCTGGGCAAAGTGGGGGTACCGGATCAAATTCTGTTTAAAGAAGGTAAACTGACCGTGGAAGAATACGAGGAAATGAAAAAGCATTCTGAAATAGGTTACAGGATCGCCCAGACCTCACCGGATTTTCATCAGATTGCTGATTGGATTTTAAAACACCATGAGTGGTGGGACGGAAATGGTTATCCTCTGGGTCTGAAAGCAGGGGAAATACCCTTGCAATGTCGGATGCTTGCCATTGCCGATGCTTTTGATGCCATGATGAACGACAGGCCCTATCGCCAGGCAAAAACTCTGGAAGAAACAATAGCCGAACTGCGCCGGTGTGCCGGCACCCAGTTTGATCCCATACTGATCGAACATTTCCTGACCATTCTTCAGGAGCAGGATTTTTATAACGATGAATATTAAAAGGCCAGTGTATTTAGCCTGATAGGGGCTAAATACACTGGCCCTGACGTTTTATTTAAATTAGCGCAAAATATACTCCATACCTTCACCGATCATTACCAGGGCGCCGTCTTGATTCACACATTTGGTTTCTACCTTCACCATGTTTTTTTCCTCAATTTTTTCCGTAATGGTACCGATGGCAGTGATCGTATCGCCAATATAAACAGGTTTCAAAAATTTGATCGACTGGTTGGCATAAACATGACCAAAAGTAACCTGGGTCATTACATTGGAAATCAAGCCCAGGACTAGAACGCCTGGAACCAGTACCTGGCCGAAACGAGTGGTCTGAGCATATTCCCGGTCAATATGAATGGGATTCAGGTCCCCGGTTAAACCAACCCACATGATAACATCGGTTTCGGTCATGGTTTTGGTGAAACTGGCTGAATCTCCTACCTGCATATCTTCCCAGTGGCGGACTTTATTCTCGTAACCCATTAAGACTCCTCCCTCATTGCTGCAGCAATCATTTAGCGCAAAATATTGTTGGCTATGACGACCCTTTGTATTTCACTGGTGCCTTCATATAATTCGGTGATTTTTGCGTCTCTCATGATGCGTTCTACCGGGTATTCCCGGGTATAACCATAACCACCATGTATCTGTACTGCCTGGTTGGCAACCTGGTTGGCCGTTTCTGATGCTTTTAGTTTAGCCATGGCAGCGTCTACTGCATATTCCATACCCAGAGTCTTTCTCCAGGCAACATCGTAGGTAAGCAGGCGGGAAGCCTTGATTTCCATAGCCATGTCAGCCAGTTTAAACTGGATGGCCTGCAAAGATGCTATGGGTTTGCCAAACTGCACTCTGGTTTTAGCGTAATTTAAGGCTTCTTCGTAGGCGCCCTGGGCGATTCCCACTGACTGGGCAGCAATACCAATTCTGCCGCCATCGAGAGTTGCCATGGCGATTTTAAAGCCCTCACCCTCTTTGCCTAACAAATTTTCTTTTGGAACCGGGCAATCTTCAAATATCAAATCACAGTTTTGAGTGCCGCGGAGTCCCATCTTCTTTTCGAATTTACCAAAGGTGAAGCCGGGAGAACCCTTTTCAACTATGAATGCACTAAAGGCTTTGCTCCGTAACTCAGCAGGGCCGGTACGGGCAAATACGATATAGGTGTCTGCTGCCTCAGCATTGGTAATAAATATTTTGCGTCCGTTTATAATGTAGTTGTCGCCATCCAATACAGCTTTACAGGTCATGCCCATGGCATCACTGCCGGCATTGGGTTCAGTCAGTCCAAAGGCCCCAATTTTTTCACCAGTGGCCAGCGGCACCAGATATTTTTGCTTTTGTTCTTCAGTCCCATATTGATAAATGGGCCAGGCTCCCAGGCTGACATGTGAAGACAATGTATCAGCGGCGGAAGGGTCGACCCGTCCAAGCTCTTCAACAGCAATGGCATAAGCGATATAACCCATAGCAGAACCGCCATAGGCTTCGTCAAAGGGTATTCCGGTCAAGCCGAGTTCACCTATCTGGGTAAACACCTGCCGGTCAAAATACTCTCTTTCGTCCCGGTCAGCTACTTTGGGTTTTAAAACATTTTCCGCAAAATCCCTGACAGAAGTCCTTATCATTTCGTGTTCACTGGTGAGTGCAAAATCCATTTTAATTCCTCCTTGCATTTTGGTTCATTTATTTTTAAATAGCATTAAGCTCCGTAATATAGTTTTTTGGCTTTGAACATTATTTCATCCCTGAAATCCGGATGACTGATACTGACCAGTGCGTTCAACCGCTGCAGATTGGTTTTGCCTGCCAGCTGTGCAACACCGTATTCAGTTATGACATAATCGACTTCATTGCGGGTGGTTGTCACTGCGGTTCCTTCATATAAAGCAGGCACTATACGGCTTACTGTGCCGCGGGAAGCTGTTGAAGGAACGGCGATAATGGATTTCCCCCCACCAACAGAACGTTTAGCACCGCGGATAAAATCCACCTGACCGCCTACGCCGCTGAATTGTTTGGGGCCGATGGCGTCTGCGGATATTTGTCCTAAGACATCGATTTGCAATGCCGAGTTTATTGATACAACCTTATAGTTTTGGGCAATGATCCAGGGGTCATTGATGTAATTTTCCGGGTGCATTTCGACTAAAGGATTATCATCCACCCAGTCATATAGAGCTTTGGTGCCCATCATGAAGGTAGAAATGATTTTGTAGGGGTGCAGGGTTTTCTTTGACCCGTTGATGACCCCCTGTTCGACCAGAGGAATAAGACCATCAGAGAACATTTCGGTGTGAATTCCCAGGTCTTTTTTATTTACCATTGCTGCCAGTGCCGCATCAGGGATGGCACCAATGCCCATCTGCAAAGTACAGCCGTCTTCAATCAAATCGGCACAGTAATTACCAATTTGAATTTCTATATCAGTCTGAATGGTCGGAGCAACTTCCATCAAAGGAAAATCAGATAATACAAAATGATTAATATCTTTAACGGAAATAAAGCTGTCACCCAGAGTTCTGGGCATATTACTGTTTACTTCCGCAATAACGATTTTAGCCATCCTGGCTGCCGGTAAAGAGTAATCCACCGATATACCCAGGCTGCAATAACCAAATTTATCCGGAGGGCTCACTGTGATCAAGGCAACATCCACCGGGATATGCCCCTCCAGAAATAATGAAGGTGTTTCCGAAATAAAACGGGGGATATAATCAGCCCGGCCTTCGTAAATGGCTTTACGTGTATTGACACCTCCAAACAGTGAAATATGGCGGAAGTGTTCTTCCATACCCGGCTGGGCATACAAGCATTCACCCATACCGACTCGGTGAACAACCTTCACGTCACGAAGGTCTGCGTATCGTTCACTCATGGCCCTGGTTAATGAACGGGGCTCTCCGCAAGCATGGGAAACAATTACATAATCTTTGGATCTGATAGCTTTTACCGCTTCATCTGCTGTACAAATATTGTTTTGATAATGATCCAGCCAGTTGAACACAACCATTCCTCCCTAAAAACATAATTAAATAAGATTTTCATCAATATAGTTATAAGCCTAAATACGCTTTTTTAACCCGGGGATTATTGATTATTTCATCAGATGAGCCTTCCAGAGCAATCATGCCGTTTTCCAGAACATAAGCCCGCTGGCTAAGCTTCAGGGCCTGCTTGACATTTTGTTCCACCAGTACTACGGTAATCCCCTGACCGTTGATTCTCTGAATAATTTCGAAAACAGTCGATACCAATTTGGGGGACAAACCCAGCGAAGGTTCATCCAGCATCAGAATACGCGGCATCCCCATAAGTGCTCTGCCGATAGCCAGCATCTGCTGCTCGCCCCCGCTAAGTGTACTGCCAACCTGGGTCTTTCTTTCGGCCAACCGCGGCAGTAATTCATACACCCGTTCCAGATTATTCTTGCGTTCCTTTATGGTGCGGGGCATGGTCGAGCCGATCAGTAAATTTTCGTATACAGTAAACATGGGGAATATTTTTCTGCCTTCCGGAACATGGATAATGCCTAAATCAGTAATCTCATGTGGCGGCAGTTGTTCTATCCGCTGACCGTCAAAGCTGATTTCACCGCTATTTGCTGTGATAACGCCGGATATTGTATTCAGGAGCGTAGTCTTACCGGCCCCATTGGCACCAACAATACTGACGATCTCACCACTATTTATTTCGAGCGAAATGCCTTTGATGACTTTTACATCACCATATCCTGAATGGAGGTTTTTAATTGTTAACAGCTTCATAGTCATCACCCAAATATGCTTTGATAACTTCAGGATTGCTGGTTACTTCCTGAGGTGTACCTTCAGCAATTTTCTTTCCATAATCTAGGACAACTATGTGATTGCAAATCGCCATAGTAGCCTGAAGAACATGTTCGATCATTAAAATACTGATTCCGCTCGAATTAATGTTTTTAATCATTTTCACCGACTCCTCTATCTCGGTCGGATTCAATCCGGCCAGGACTTCGTCCAGTAAGAGAATTTTAGGTTGAGTAGCCAGTGCCTTGGCTACTTCTAGCCGTTTACGATCAGCTAAAGTTAAGCTTTTAGCCAGTGAGTTTATTTTTCGCTTAAGGTCCACCTGTTCAATTACCTGCATAGCAATTTCTCGTGCTTGTGAACGTTTGCTGGTGTGGACAAATCCGCCTACCATAACATTTTCTAAAACAGTCATGGATCCAAATGGCTTGACTACCTGAAAAGTTCGGCCAATGCCTTTGCGGTTGATTATATAAGGCGGTAAACCGGTAATGTTCTCCCCGTTAAATGTTACCTGGCCGTGGGTAGGTTTATAGACACCGGAGATTAAGTTGAAAGCCGATGTCTTGCCGGCGCCGTTTGGTCCAATGAGACCAATAGCTTCTCCTGTATTGACTTTCATGTCCAGGTTATTGACAGCGATCAGGCCGCCAAAATTAATTGTCAGTTCTTTAACTTCCAGAAGTGGACTTGACATCATTATCCTCCTCCCCCCGGTCAGATATGCCTAAAAAGCGATTATAGTATTTCTGCAAGATCTCAATGATACCCTGGGGTTTGAACATGATCATGAATACAACGATCAAACCATAGATAAACAGGTGCAGTCCCTGTGCCAGGTGACCAAAATAAAATTGGATTACTTCACTGATGGCATGCAGGGTAATACCGCCCAGGACCGGGCCCAATACAGTGCCGGTGCCTCCAACCACCGCCAGAAAAACCATTTCATTGGACATCAGGGGTCCGGCTATGGCATGTGGTTCCAGATAGCGTATCAGCATAGCGTAAAAAACGCCGCCTATGGCCGTGAAAAATGCACTATAGGCTGCAGCTACCAATTTGGCATTGCGGACGTTAATGCCTAAAGCAGCGGCCGCTTCCGGGTCTTCTTTCAGTGCTGACAGGTAATAACCGAGCCGTGAATTTTTCAGCCAGAAGGCAAAGATAACGATTATAATAAGCATGATCAGTGCAATATAATAGTAGGGTTGTTTGGTCATAAACTGAAAATAGGCCGGTGCATTTCCCATCAGCTTGATGATCAAGCCTTCAGCACCGCCCATATTAAATGGTCCTAATGTCTGGGTGTTCTCAATCAGAACCACGGCGCCTGAACCTATGGCGACGGTTGCCAGGGCATAATAAGCACCGCGTAGTTTAAAAGTCGGATAACCGATCAAAATACTGAGCAGAACCGCGGCACCTGCCCCTATAAACATACCGATCCAGGGAGACAGGTTATAATCATTGAAAAGCATTACGGCTACATAGGCTCCCGTCGCCGCGAAAACACCATGCCCCAAAGAAAGCTGTCCGGCAAATCCGCAGAATAAATTCCAGGAAGAAGCCAGGTAAGCCCATAACAAACACATTGTAATAACATGTAAATAATAAGGCTTGGTGACAAACATGGGAATGACGAGCGCAAGACCCACCACTAATACTACTAAACCTATTTTTTTTGTTTTTACTGCATCCATTTTCGTCACCTACCATTCCAGCCGGGAACCAAACAGGCCCGACGGTTTTATAAAAAGTATGAGCAGGAAGATTGCGTAAACGATTACGGTCGTTAAAGTTGCCGTCATATATTGGGCGCCGATGGATTCAATCAATCCTATTATAATGCCGCCAAGCAGGGCGCCGGGGACACTGCCCAGTCCCCCCAAAACCACAACGATAAAGGCTTTGGTCATAAAAACGCCTCCTACCGTTGGATGTACATAATAGAAGGGCAACAGGGTTATGGCAGCTACGGCCAATAGAGCTGTACCAATGCCAAAGGCAATGGCATAGGTGTTAGGGACATTAATACCCATTAAAGAGGCAGTATTTCTATCCTGACCGCAGGATCTAAGTTTACGGCCCAATTCGGAATATTGCAGGAACAGATAAAATCCGCCGGAAACCACCACTGCAATAAGCAAGGCATAAAATCTCGCCGCACTTAATGTTACTCCGCCAAATACTAATGTGGCATCAGTTACAGTGGTTTTAGCCATGACATAATCACCGCCAAACACCATGAGTGACAGGTTCTCCAGAACAATTGCCAGGGCGGCGGTTAATAGCAGAACCGCTATCGGTTCACGCACATCTTTTTGGGCATCTAAAACCGGCTTAATGAAAAACCTTTCGGTCACATAGCCAACTACAAACATCAACGGGGCAATAATTACAATCAACAGGTAAGGGTTGATTCCCGTAAATTTCCATGCCCAGTAAGAAAGCATCATGGAAAGCATCAGGAGTGCACCATGGGCAAAGTTAATAATTTTCATGATACCGAAGATAAGAGTAAGACCCAGGGCAATCAGTCCATATATTGCTCCCATACTTATGCCGTTAACGATAACAGAGAGAGATTCCATCTTATACATCACCCCTTTACATTATCCGGTAAAGCCTTAATGGCTTTACCGGATAAAACAACAATCAAGACTTAATTCCCTGCACCAGGATACGGCCAGACAATTTCCATTCCAGGCCGTGCTTCGGCTTCAGGCCATACACTGACTCTTTCCATCTTGCCGTCAACTTTGCGATTCTGGGAAATGACCAGCGGGGCGTTTACCATTTGCCCGGTTTCATCAAATACGATTTCAGATGCATACATCTGAGTCGGGCCTTCGGTAATATTAGTTTCAGAAAAAGCTTTTCTCAAAGCTTCAGGATCTGTTGAACCAGCTCTTTCCAGAGCGTCTTTGATAATATACATGGAAGCATAGGCTTTGACCGCTTCAGCATTCATGGCATAACCGTATTTCTCTTCGAAAGCTTTATTTACTTCTTCCGAATATGGGCGGTTAACATCTGGTTCCCAGGTGGAAATATCGAAATAGTATTCGCATTTGTCACCAGTCAAATCAAAGTAGGCCGGATCAGCAAATCCGCCGCTGGTACCGATGAATGCCTTTGGCACGACATTATGTTCGGCAAAAGTATTGGTCAGAAGAGCAGCGTCAGACACATAGGAAACCATCATAATAATGTCAGGATTAAGGTTTTTCGCCTTTAAAACCACCGGGGTCAAATCTGAAGAATTGCTGGGATATGGTTCTTTTAAAACTATTTCCATACCTGCTTCAGGAATATACTGTTCCCAGGCGCGGACTGCTCCCTGTCCCCAGGAAGTATTCTCATAGATCAATGCGATGGTTTTAACGGGGGTATCAAATTTTGCTGCCATTTCTTGAATAAAAGTTACCTGGTCGCGGTTTCTCCAGCTGGTTTTTTCTGCTACCCGAAAAACGTTTTTAAAACCACGTTCAGTAATCATATCTTCGGATGGAACAGGAACCACGAAGGGAACGCCGTATCTTTCGGCTACTTCAGTGGACGGCATGGCCACACCACTTTGATACGTACCAGTTAACAGAGCAACTTCTTCGTGGGTGATAAGACGTTCTGCTTCAGATACTCCAACGGCAGGGTCACCTTTACTGTCAGCATAAATCATTTTGATTTTAGCACCGCCCATGGACTCTATGCCCCCCGCAGCATTGATTTCTTCTACTGCCATGTTACGGGCTTCCTGGCCTATTTTCCCCAGGGGTGCTGCCGAACCGGAAAGAGGAATGATATTGCCGATTTTTATTTCAGCGACATCGGAAGTGTTTTTGTCGCCGCCGCAGCCTGCGACCAGACTAAATAACATCACCATTACTACCAATAAACCGATAACCTTTGTGTTTCTCCTTCTAAGCATTTAATTGAGCCCCTCCTTTTGTTTTGTAGTATTTGATTAACCAACAACCACCAATACAGATCTCTCTTTCCGACAGTTCATTTTTATAACTTGCAATTTCTAGGCCAGCCAACAGGAAAGATAATTGCATTGGCATAATATCGGCATATAATCAGAAGGCAGGGTGCGGCAAGACAGGTCGTGATAAGGGGGGAAATAGTCCAAGGAGGGGGATTTGAACCGTTATCAAATCGAAGCTGGGTTGAAAACCCCGCTGTCAATGGGGAATCATCTGGCAACAGAGTGATGGGCAATAGAAACAGCGGGTGAACCATAAATGGTTCACCCGCTGTAATAAATGACTCGCCTGGTTTAATGCGGCCCTTCATCAGGTAGCATTATATCATATCGGACTGCCTCACGGCAAAAAAACCCCCCTGGGCTGGGCCGGGGGGGTGTTGTAAAGGACAAAAAGCTTTTCCAACTGTATTTATTTATGCAACACTTTTAGCAAATCTCTGCCTTGTTCAGTTAATTCTACTCGAATACGGCCCTGGCCAAAAATCCTCACCAGATTTAGATTGGATAGGTTTTCGGCCACAGCGGTGAGTTCTGTCATATATACTTTGAATTTATCTGCCATCAGATATAGATAGTCGGGATTATCCTGCAAATGACGCATGAATTCCATACTGCGAGTGTCTATATTCCTGGATTCAAGCAATTGCAGATCATTTTCATCCAGATGTTTATCCGCCATTTGTTTTCCTTTTGGTGTAAGTTCAAAATATAACTGCTTGATCAATCTGGGTGCAAGGCGTTTTACCAATCCGCTCTTTTCCAGAACGTCCAGCTCCAGATGAACTTGAGCAGCCTGAATATCATTTTCAGTTAAATAACTGGTGAGAATGTTGACGATATTTGCTGTATCGCTATATCCTCTGCGCAGGGCAGTTAAAATATGGATTCCCAGTTCGTCAGGTTCAGCGCCGTCAGGAATGGCTTCAATCTTTTTATCCTGTGTAAGAAGACTCACGACTACCAGGGTAATAAAGGTTATGGGGAAGACCAGCCATAATGTGTGTATCTGTTGGTAATTATCGGTTAACAGTTCCCAATATAGCACGGTGCCTAGTGAAGCGATTACTGCGGCGATAGCACCCTTGGCGTTTCCGATTCTCATAAGCCAGGAGTCCAGGTAGAAGACGAAAAGGGGCGCCCCGATGCCAGTGCCGAATGCAAAAAGCATACCCAGACCTCTGGCCCAGACCAGGGCAAATAGGACGGCGGTAACACCATAAATAACTGTACCCCATTTCGCCCAGCTAAGAAGTTTGCCGCTGTCTTTTATTTTCAGGAAATACTGGGCGATATCACGGACCAGCTGATTAACACCGGAAACAAGATAAATATCACTGGTAGACATAGTAGCAGCCATAATCCCCGCCATAATAATTGCCGCCAGGGGGATCGGAACCAGATTGAGCATGGACCCCAAAGCCAGTGAAGGTGCTTCCAGGTTAGGAACCAACTGTCTTACATATAATCCTGTGAAAGCTCCTATAACGCCAGTTGTATAAGCAATAGCAACTGTCCATATCCAGCCGGTTTGAACTGTTTTCAGGTTACGGGTTCCTGCAGAACGGGCCCAGTAGGGCGCCTGGTTTAAAAGCGACTGGTGCATGAGCAGGAAGGTGAGTACTGAAGGAACTATAAACTTAATCACCGGCAAAGTCCCAAAGGGAAGTGACAGGAAATTGGCCGGCAGCTGGCCGGCATCCGGCCAGCCGTAAGCAAATATAAGATAAATGGGAAGGATTATGAAACTGGCCAGGGCTACCCAGGTGAATTGGATCAAGTCCGTAGCTGTTGCCGCCCAGATGCCCCCTAATGCCACATATAATGTCACAACTGCCCCCACCAGAAATATAGCCATGGGTGTGCTTATGCCCAGAGCTCCGGCTATAACTGCGCCGCTGCCTACATATTGCCAGCCCAGGATTGCAAGGGAAGCCAGTAAAATGACAACAGTGATGGCCAGGCGTCCGCCTCTGCCATAGCGGTATTCAAACCATTCAGTGGGTGTTACCGCTCCGGTAGTTCGCCAGAACCCGGCCCAGAACAGAAGTGCTACCAGTGCCCCCGTACCCCATCCCAGATAGAACCACATTCCACCCATACCAAACATGTAACCATACATAACTATCCCCGGGAGATAGCCGCCTGATATAAGTATAGAAGAATTGCCGATGGCTGTCATCAGCGGGGTGAACTCCCGACCGCCGATCATAAATTCATTTTCATTATTAGTAGTTTTTTTACCTACCCACCAACTTAAAGCAATCATGGCTGCTATATAAATAATAGTTACTGATAACATCCAGGTACTGCCCTGCATTAAATCAGCCTCCTTTCATCTTGAAAAAGAATAAATTTGAAAGTATCGAATCTTTTTACCACGCAGTCCATCCGCCATCCACCATCAAAATAGAACCAGTCACAAATTGGGCGGCATCTGAAGCCAGGTAAAGGACTGCCCCCACCACATCCTTAACTTCACCAACTCTACCCAGGAGAATGCGTTTCTTTACATCCTCATGGAATGCTTCGTTTTCAAACATTGGTGCTGTAAAAGGGGTGTAAATAAAAGTGGGGGCAACAGTATTCACGGTTATATTGTACCTGGCCCATTCTCCGGCTAAGACCTTGGTAAATTGTGCTACCGCACCTTTGCTGGCACAGTAAGAACTGCGTCTTTCATATCCTACTACTGACATAGCTGAACCCAGATTGATAATAGAACCGCTTTGTTGCTTTATCATGGTTTTACCGGCTGCCTGACAGCAAAAGAAGGATCCTTTGGCATTTGTGTTTAAAACCTTGTCCCAAGCCTCCTCGGTTACTTCCTCCCCCCATTGCTGCACATTAACACCGGCAGAATTAAGCAAGATGTCTATTCTCCCAAAGTCTTTATCTATTTGTCCGAAGGTCTCATTTATCTGGCTTATATTTGTAACATCACAAACATAGGTTTTACATAACTTACACAAAGAACCAAAATCTTTTCTGGCCTCGTCCAGAGCTTCCGCTGAGTAATCTATCAAGGCAATATCTGCTCCGTTTTCCATGAAGGCGCTTGCACATGCCTTGCCTATACCATTGCCGCCTCCGGTAATTACCGCTGTTTTTCCCTTCAGATCAACACTGACCCCAGACATTTTGCAACCCCCTATTCTTCCCAGAACGCGAACGCGCGGCAGGGACTCCCAGTTAGTCCGGTGAATTTAAGCGGGAAAAAACCAACACAAAAATCACTGTGTTTGGGGATTAGTGTAATATTCACCAGGCTTTCTGTGTGGATGATCTCCCTTTCAGCATGAACGGTATGGTTGGGGTAATCCAGATCAGCCGGGGTGTCCAGACTGGGAGCATCTGTAGCGATATTTACCAGTCCCTGATCTAAAAGCCAGGTGGTAGCTTCTTTATTCAGCCCGGGGTATTGGGTTAAATAACGGTTAGGATCACTTACCGAATAAGGTTCTATGCCAGTCCAATAAAGAAGTGTCATTCCAGGCTCTAAAGTTACTTCAGCCTCTTCAAGTGCTTTTTTCACTGCATCAAGGGTTATGTGGACGCGACCCTGTATAAAGGATAGGTCAATCCAAGCTGCTGGTGTGATTAATTCTGGCAGGGTTATTTTGTCAACCGATAAATGGGATTTGCTGGGGTCGAAATGATAAACTGCATCAACATGGGTGGAAGTATGGTCACAGGTGACAATGCCTTTTACGCCGAAACCATAGGGATATTTGCTGGATTCACCCAGGCTGAACTTGGTTTCTTCGTGAGTTTTATGCCACCAAAAAGCAGTTTTCATGTGACCCGGGTAAACAGGTATGTCTGGTCCGACCTCCTTGCCTAAATCAAGAAATGTGATATTTTTTCCGAATAGTTCTAAAGTACTTACATCTGACATTGTTTCATCCTCCTTGGTAGAAATTGCAGAATAACATTGAAGCATTTTCATCTTCATAAATACTGCGAATAGCTTTTCGTTTAATTGAATTATTTGCAATAAGTTATGTAATTATTTAATATGAAAAAATTAATAAAATGCCCCAGAAGAGTTTGTATGCAAAGGGGTATTACATTTTTTCTCTGACGCAGCCTGCTGCCGGGCTGGATAACATCATCATCACTAATAACAAATCAATATCTTTTGTGCTCCTTGTTATAAGCACTTTAATTGAGCCCTTCCTTTTGTTTTGTAGTATTAGATTAACCAACAACCATCAATACAGACCTCTTTTTCTGACAGTTCATTTATATAACTTGCAATTTTAGGCAGTGAACGGGAAGGATAATTGCATTGGCATAATATCGGCATATAATCAGAAGGCAGGGTGCGGCAAGACAGGTCGTGATAAGGGGGAAAATAGTCCAAAGGGTGGGGGCCGTTATCAAATCGAAACTAGGTCGAAAACCCCGCTGTCAATGGGTAATCATCTGGCAGCAGAGTGATGGGCAATAGAAAAAGCGAGCGAACCATAAACGGTTCGCTCGCTATAATAAATGATTCGCCTGGTTTAATGCGGCCCTTCATCGGATAGCTTGATATCATATTGGGCTGCCTTACGGCAGAAGGTCGACTGACTAATTCCCAAAGATGCTGCTGCTTTGCGCGTGCTGCCATGTTGATCGAAAGCGGCTTTTAGATAATGTTTTTCTATTCCCTGGGTGATATCCCTTAAACTACCGTGGTTTTCGAGCTTTAAGATATTATCATTGATGCAGTCATTGGATTCAAGTATGATTTCTTTGATTATATCGTCTGCACTGGTAACAACAGCCCTTTCAATGACATTGCTTAATTCCCGTATATTTCCCGGCCATTCATAACTTATTAGTTTCTTTATTAACCCGGGGTCGATATACTTATTCAGTTTGTACTGGTGGTTGAACTTATTAAGAAAATGAGAAACCAGATCTGGTATCTCCTCCCGTCTTTCGCGCAGGGAAGGAACTCTTACCGGGACAACATTGAGCCGGTAAAATAAGTCTTTGCGAAACTGGTTGTTTTTAATCATTTCATTAATATCCCGGTTGGTAGAAGTTATGATCCGCACATCGATCCGGGTTATTTTAGTACTGCCGATGCGGGTTACTTCATTTTCCTGGATTACGCGCAATAACTTGGCCTGCATGCTAAAAGGCAGTTCAGCAATTTCGTCCAAAAGCAAAGTGCCGCCGTTGGCCAACTCAAAAATACCTATTTTGCCGCCTTTTTTGGCGCCGGTAAAAGCACCCTCCGCATAGCCAAACAGCTCTGATTCAAGGAGGTTTTCCGGGATCGCCGCACAATTAATACGGATATAGGGCTTATCGCACCTGTTACTATGCAAATGGATTTGATGGGCTATTATTTCCTTGCCCACGCCTGATTCTCCGGTAATCAGCACTGCCGAATCAAATTGGGCCAGATGGGAGACTTTGTCCATCAATTCCACCATTACCGGTGCTGCCACAACAAAATCTGACCAGCCTTTGATTCGGGTTAATTCATTTTTATAATGCGCGCTCAAGCTTTCAACATGTTCTACTTCTTGTTTCAATTCATTGAGTTCGGTTATATCACGGCCATTAGTTATAACACTGACCAGCTTGCCATTTTCATCAAATACCGGATTGCCTGTTACCAAAACCGTACGGCCAGTTTTGATTTTCTGAACAAAGGTTACCGGTTTTAAGGTTTCAATCACTTCTACGCTGCAGGAACGGTCATAAAACCCTTGAGCTAATAGTTCATACATGGTTTTACCGATAACCTCTTCGGGTTTTATTCCGGTGATCCGGTAATAGGCCTGATTGGCTTTGGTTACCCTTCCTTCGGCATCAGTAACAAACAAATAGTCGAAAGAAGCCTCGAAAACGGCATCCAATTGTTCTTTCATGGATTTAATATTTTTTAAATCTTTAATTTCCATATGGTAATGTCTGATCAAGTCAGAAAAAGTAACGATGCCAACTACTTTTCCCCCCTCGATAACTGGCAGACGGCTTACATCTTTATCTATGATGGTGTCGATGTCATCATCGGGGCGGCAGGTAATAACATCAGTTATCATTATTTTGCTGATAGGGCATTTGAGTGCTGTATCGGCAGCCAGGGCTTCATATAATTGAGTCTTACCGACAAGACCCAACAGCTCATTCTGGGTGTTAACAACTGCAGCACCATCAATTTGCTGATGCAAAAATAAACGCGCAGCTTCGGCAATGGTTTGTTCAGGTGACAATACATATGGTTTAGGAGTCATAATAGCAGAGATTTTCATTTTTCAGTCACCACCTCTTTAACCTTATTACATCTCAATCATAGTGTATTTAAAGAAGTGAATCAACTTTGGTTCACAAAAAAATTTGTGCAGCTACTTTTTTTGGCAGGAGAAGTTTGCTTTTTTAAAGAATTTATGAAAGATTGGGAATCATTCAAAAAACAAAAATACCCGGGGAAACGATGGGGAATAATAGCGAGGGAGGTGTCTTATTACTGATTGTCTTGTGCAACAAACATTAGTTTATCTTTAGAAAGGGGTTTTATAAATGGCAATCAATATAGTACCCGATACTGATATGAGACTGCAATGGCTTGATTTGTGGCATGACCATATCGATACTGTTCCCAGGATGTTTAATCACACGGTAAAATATTTCGGCGATAGGCCGGCAAATAAATATATGGAGAATGAGGAATGGAAAGAAATTGATTACAATACCTGGGCAGAAATATCCCGGGAGATAGCCGAGGGCCTGCTTAGCCTGGGTGTTGAAATCGGTGATAATATCGTTATAATATCTCCCACCTGTGTTGAATGGGGCTGGGCAGATATAGGCATTGAACTGGCCGGAGGCTGTACAACTACAATCTTTCCCACCTTGAGTAATGAAGATATCAAGTTTATCTTAAATCATTCCGCGGTAAAATACGTTTTTGCCGGGAATAAAGAATTGGCAGATAAAGTGAAGAGTCTGGCGGCGGATACCCCCACTGTGCAAGGCATTATTTGTCTGAAAAATGATTGCGACGGTAATGATGCAACTATTATAAACCTTAACAAATTAAAAGAAATGGGATTGGAACTAAGAAAAAAGGATCCCGGCCTTTATCAGACCAGGGTCGACAGCATAAAATCTTCTGATGCAGCAACTACAATTTATACCTCCGGGACAACGGGGAAATTAAAAGCTGCCCGCTATTCCCACGGAGAATTGACCGGAGGCATATGGCGCTGCCTGCGCAATCAGGCCATGGGTAATGCGGAATTTAATACATTGGACATGGCTTTTTCGGTCATGCCCCTGGCCCATGTAATGGAAAGAACTTATTTCTTTTTTTGCATGATCACGGTGGGTGCATGTCTGGGTTATGGCCGCGGTCCGGCCTTTTTGCTCCAGGATATGCAGGCTTTGAAACCGACAGCTATGGTAGTGGTACCCCGGATGCTGGACCGTGTATTAAAGGGCCTTACGCAGGTATTTACTGCTACACCGGAAGGAGCAAAATTGTGGAAATGGGCCCTGGAAGTCGGTGACCGGATGATCGACGCGCGGATGAGTCCGGAGAACACCTTTGATGCTTCCATCGATCCGCTGGAGGAACTGACGGGCGAATTAAAAGAGGAATATGCCAAGGCTAAGGCAATGGTTTTTGATAAAGTTCACGCGGCACTTGGAGGCAGATTCAGATGCCTGGCTTCGGGAGGTGCAGCCTTGCTGCCGGAACTTCACCGGCCATTTTTGGGGATGGGATTTTATGTTCCCAATGGATATGGCTTAACGGAAACACTTTGCGGTGTCGGTGTGGGCAGGGCCAATGCTTTGAAAGTCAGCTGGAATGCTCCTATTGCACCGGGATTGGAGTGGAGGCAGGAAGAAGATGGCGAATTGCTGTTAAAGGGAGTAGGGATTATCAAAGAATACTATAATGATCCGGAAGCCAATGCTGAATCTTTCACCGAGGATGGCTTTTTCCGGACCGGTGATATCGTTGAATTTGATAAAAATGGTATCTTCCATGTAGTCGATCGAAAAAAAGCCATTTTGGTAATGGATACCGGTAAAAACGTAGCCCCGGCGAAGGTTGAGGCATTGATCATGAAAGAGATCCGTATCGACCAGGTCTTGATTGTCGGCGACGGGAAAAAATATCTCACGGCTTTGATATGCCCCAATTGGGACGAGATGATGGCAATGCTGGACAGACAGGGAATAGAATACGATAAAAGCAAACTGCGTTATGAGCTGGTAAATGGGATGAATGTCTGTGTCGAAGTAGGGGAAGACCTGGCTGCTAATCCTTTGGTGCACGAAATGGTGGCCAGGGTAGTTGAAAACGCCAATGCGGAACTGGCTGATTTTGAAAAAATAAAGAAGTTTACTATTCTGCCGCGCAAGTTCCTGCAAAGCCGAGATGAAATGACAGCAACCTCTAAAACAAAATCACGGGTTATTTTGAAAAACTTTGCCGATGAAATAGATAAAATGTATCTTGAATAATTAAAGAATTTCTTGTCAGACAAGATAAAGAAAGAAGCTCCCAAACTGGCGACGGTTTGGCGATGATAAGTCATAAAACCATCAGAAAAAAGAGTAAACCGCGCAAACCTGCGCGGTTTCTTACTTTCTAATGGTCGGGGCGACATGATTCGAACATGCGACCTTCTGATCCCAAATCAGACGCGCTACCAAGCTGCGCCACGCCCCGAACTTCTTAATAATACCATCAGGGCCTTTTGAATGTCAATTATAACTGTATTCCAGGGCTGACTTCAGATTAGATGTAAACGGGCATATGGAGGCATCAGGGAAATGGCAAGCTGTTAATTAATTGACCAAACATTCTAACGACGTAATTACAAACGTGATATAATATAACAAACGTAATAGAACTGTAAACTCTTAGAAGGGGGCGATATTAAACAGAGCTTAAATCTGGTTAATAAATAATCAGGAATGGGGGAATGCGCTTATAAGTGGTATTGAAACAATGATAGCCGCACACCTATTTTAATGGAAGTAATCAGTCAAAGCAGCAAATTTAAACCAGGTTCCAGAGTCGGTGAAGAAAATATTTAGTCGCGCGCATTTTCTTATTGCAACCGAAATGGTCGTGCAAACTAATGGATAAAATAAAAAACGGAGGTAAGAAAACAATATGGTAATTAAAAATTTATGGAGGGGATTTAATGAGTACTGTTATGCCTTGGCTTAAGCATTATGATTTGGGGGTACCAAATAATTATATTTATAAAAATGTGCCTTTGTTTGAAATGCTGGAAGAGACAGCGCAAAGAAATCCCTATAAAACTGCTATTATTTATAATGATAATACCATTATTTATGAAGAATTAAACCGTATGTCCGATAGCTTCGCTCTGTCTTTGCAGAAACAGGGTGTGAAGGCCGGGGACCGAGTTATGTTGAGCTTGCCCAATATTCCCGAAACTGTTATTGCCTATTATGGGGTACTTAAAATGGGAGGTATAGTAGTAAACAGCAATCCGCTTTTCACTGAACATGAGTTGGAGTTTATGCTTAATGATTCTGGGGCAACCCGGGTGGTTACATTTGATTTTATGTATCAGAAATTTGCCGGTTTGATGGCAAAAACTGGGGTTGAAAAAATAATAGTCGCCCCTTTGGGTGATTTTACTCCTGATTCAGATGCGGTGATACTCTTTAAAGATATGCTGAAGGAAACTGATAAACCTGAGAGACCAGATATAAACCCTAAAGAAGATGTAGCTATTTTACAATATACCGGAGGAACTACCGGCAATCCAAAAGGGGTTATGCTTACTCATTATAATTTGATTGCCAACGCGACTCAAATAGCCGGATTCTCCCGCGCTACATCTGAAGATAGATTTATATCTGCTATACCGTTTTTTCATGTTTACGGCATGACAACCTCCATGAATATTCCTATTATGTATGGAGCAACTTTTTTACCGTACCCTTTTCCCCGCGAGACAGAGGGCCTGATTAAAACGATTGCCAAATATAAGCCGACACTTTTTTATGCTGTTCCAACCATGTATGCTTCCATCAATGCTTTTCCCGGGGTAGAAAAATATGATCTTTCATCAATAAGGCTTTGCGTTAGCGGTGGTGCAGCACTGGCAGATAATATCCGCAATACTTTTGAAGAAATGACTGGATGTAAAATGCGGGAGGCTTTGGGTATGACCGAAGCTACGACTGGATGCAGCTGCAGCCCTTGTGTGGGTATGCGAAAAGAAGGGGTCGGAATACCATTTCCTGATGAATTTATGGCTACGATAGATCCTGAGGGAAATTTTCTCCCCCCCGGACATGCTGGCGAATTAGTAATAAAGGGTCCTAATGTGATGAAAGGGTACTGGAATAACCCTGAGGCTACTAAAAATGCTTTTGTTGGTGATGGAACCTGGGTTAGAACCGGCGATGTAGTGGTTATGGATGAAGATGGCTACTTCAAAGTGATTGATAGGTTGAAGGATGTAATTATCACCAGTGGCTATAATGTTTATTCTCTTGAGGTTGAGAATGTTTTGTATCAGCATAGTAAGGTTCTGGAAGCAGCAGTCATTGGAGTGCCTGATCCAGTTAAAGGGGAGATTGTAAAAGCTTTTATCGCTGCTAAACCAGGTGAAGTAATAAATGAGGAAGAATTGCTTAATCTTTGCCAGAAACTACTTGCTCCATATAAGGTTCCCCGTCTCTTTGAATTTTTACCGGAATTGCCGAAATCTAATGTCGGAAAAATTCTTAAGAGAGAGCTGAGGTAAAAAAATTGGCTCAATTTTGGTGGCATAAATTGCAGAACAACCTTTGGATATATGGAGGCTGAGCAACAATCCAGAACCTAACTCCGCCCCTGATACTCGGTACCCAGTTGCAAAAGACTCTTGGAAGCCTTGAAGAAGACTTCAATCTCCCAGCGCATACCATTGGATTGATTTGATGTAACAATGATATTCTGCATCCTTTCAACGTTTGGCCTTGTTTTTGTCGTTGTTAATATTGTACCAAACGGGGATGCACTTTTGACGCCAATATGGGCTTTTTAACTATTAAGTCCATTGAATTATCCGGGCTTTTCACCCACATTTTTGGATAAAAAGTTGCGTTATAAAAAATTGATTGTTTTATAAAGCAGGAGATTATTATGACAAAGCGTAATAATTAAGACAAGGAGTGTGATAATGATGTTTGATTATTTAATGACACTGGAGCAGATGCAGTTAAGAAATGAGACCAGAGAATTGGTCAAATGGATACCCCGGGAATATATTCTGGACATGGATGCTGATAAGATCAAGTACCCCAAAGAATTTATGGTAGAGGCGGGAAAACGCAATTTGATTGGTATTCGGGTGCCCAAGGAATATGGCGGCCGGGGCGGACAATGGCAGGATGATATCATCGTTGCTGAAGAAATATGTGTCCCCGGCTATATTTTCGGTTGTGTCTGGGGTGTTACTGGTGATGTGGTTGTTGAAGCGCTAGTTCATTTTGGCACGGAAGAACAAAAACGTAAATATCTGCCCCCCATTTGCAAAGGGGAGAAATACGCGGCAGAGTGCCTGACGGAGCCTCGGGGCGGATCGGATTTTTACGGTGCTACCACTACGGCCCGGCGCGATGGTGATGATTTTATTTTGAATGGACAGAAGCGTTTTATTGTGGGCGGGGAAGGGGCCGATTATTTCCTGGTTTATGCCAAAACCGATACTGAGGCACCTGCCAATAGATCGATGACTTGCTTTATGGTAGAAAGGGATATGGGGGTGAAAACTGAATATATTTATAATCTTATGGGTGCCAGGGGGGGTGGCACAGCCCGGGTTATATTTGAAGATGTCCGGGTTCCTAAAGAAAATGTTGTAGGAGAGGTAAATGGTGCCGGCAAAGTGTTTAACCAAATGATGATCCCGGAGCGTTTTGGCACTGCTGCCATGACCATCGGAGCTGCTCGTCCGGCTCTGGAAATTGCGGCTGATTACAGCACCAAACGCAAAGCTTTCGGCACTCAGATCAAGAATTTCCAGGCGGTCAGTTTCAAGGTGGCAGAAATGGTCACCAAATTAGATAGTGCCCGGGCTATGATTTACACAACAGCACGGGCTATTGATTCAGGACAGGTAAAAGCCAGCCGCTGCCGCCGCATGGCTTCAGAATCCAAAAAATTTGTTACTGAACAATGTTGGGATGTAGCCAATCTGGCTATGCAGGTAATGGGGGGAATTGGTTATACCGATGTTTATCCCATCGAAAAAATTGTCCGCGATTTAAGATTGTCCAGTATCTGGGTCGGTACTAATGAAATAATGAGCCTGATCATTCAACATGAGTACTACCGCGAAAGACTGGCAGAAATTGCTGATGGGGCTAAACGAAATAGTGAATTGGATGCTTTAAATGCTTTTGCAGAAGGGGAAAAAATCTACGAATAGACAATAAAATGGGGAGGGAGAAGAATGGAAGCTAAATGGAGGGAAATGTACAAAAGCAAGCTTGGTTCGGCTGAAGATGCGGTCAAGCTTATTACAGATGGAGAGCTGATTGCTTCAGCTTCCATCAACGGACAGCCGCCGATGATCGTCGATGCCCTGGTGCGTCGTATGGCAGAAGGCGGGATAAAGGATGCCAGATTCATATTTTCTCTTTCGGTCAGGCCGACTTCTTTACACAATCCTGAGCTGATCGAAAAATGTGAGCAGAACAATAATTCCCTGGATACTATGTATGCCGGGCCAATGGAAAGGTATTTCCTGGCCCAGGGCAGTTATTCCTATGTGCCGCATCGTCTGGCCGATGGCCCGTTGATGACGGCCAGGGTGGGGCTCGATGCTGCCCTGATCACCGTTTCGCCTATGGATAAACACGGATTTTTCAGTACCGGGCTCAATCCTGAGTATATATACGGTTTTATCCGCCGCAATCCAGGGTGTAAGATACTGGCAGAAGTCAACCAGAATATGCCCCGGACCTTTGGCAACAATCATTTCCATATCTCTGAATTATCCGCAGTAGTCGAAAATGATATACCATTATTTGAATTACCTGAAATTCCGATAACAAAGGCCGATGAGATGATTGGGAAGTATATTGCTGATATGGTGCCAGATGGTTCCTGCCTGCAATTAGGCATTGGCGGCATGCCTAATGCAGTGGCCAGGAATCTGATGGATAAAAAAGATCTGGGTATCCATACGGAAATGATTTGCGATACCATGCTGGATCTGTATGAAGCCGGAGTAATAACCGGGGCCAAAAAGAATTTCATGCCGCGTAAATGGATCGCTTGTTTTGCCATGGGCACCAAACGTCTATATGATTTTATGAATGAAAACCCCATGGTAGAAATGTATGACTCAGAATGGGTAAACGACCCCCGGACCATTGCCCGCAATGACAATATCATATCTATAAATGCCACATTGGAAGTTGATTTGTCCGGGCAGTGTGCATCAGAGGCAATAGGCACCAGACAATATTCGGGCGCTGGCGGGCAAATGGATTTTACCGAAGGGGCCTGGCGTTCCAAAAATGGGAAAGCTTTTCTAGCCCTTTATTCAACCTATAAAGATAAGAATGGTGTTATGCATTCCAGTATTACACCAACTCTGACGCCGGGCTCTATGGTGACAACCACTCGTAATGATGTCCAGTATGTTGTCACTGAATATGGGGTGGCCTGGCTCAAGGGCTTTAACCTCCGGCAAAGGGTGAAGGATCTGGTTCGTATCGCTCATCCGGATTTCCGCGATCAGCTTATGGAAGAGGCTCGCAAGCTTAAATACATTAAATAGGCTGTATTGCTTTGATAAGAAAGAGGGCAGTTAAACTGCCCTCTTTTCCCATGATGAATCAAGTATTCTTTTACAAATTGTGGCGGCAATACTTGAATTAATATATCATGGTTTTCAGGAGGCGTCGTATGAGTTTTAAAGATATAGGTTTAAAAATACAAATTGCCAGGGAAGAGAAGGGTTTAAGCCAGGAACAGCTGGCAAAAGCGATGGGGTGCTCCCAATCAGCTCTTTCCAATTACGAAAAAGGCAAACGCAGGCTTTATTTGTCCCAGCTGGAGGTTTTGGCCAGGATACTCGATAAACCACTGGACTATTTCGTGGAATCCATTTCCCCAAAAAACAATGCCGGGGATTTTCCAGGAAAAGAAAGTTCCCGCCAAAAAATAGAGACTGCATTGGAAAAATTAGATGAAAAACAATTGCTGCAAGTCATTGATTATATAAACTATCTGCAATGGAACAGGACAGGGGGTTATTAGCATGGATTTTTCACTGAGTACCGAACAAAATGAAATAGTCTTATGGGCCCGGGAAATTGCCGGTAAAATTAAAAGCATTGCCTTCAACCCGGAGTTCTCCGCGGAACAATTTGATGGCAAAATTATCAGGCTTCTGGCCAGGAATAATCTGTTATGCCCTACCATTCCTCATGAATATGGGGGATTAGGAATGGACCGGTTCACCACTGCCCTGGTAATTGAAGAAATTGCGGTTGGTTTTCCCAGTGCCGCTGCCGTAGTGGATGCGACCATCCATGCTGCTGAACCAATTCTATTGGCCGGGTCCCGTAAACAAAAAGAAAAATACCTGCCTTTGCTGACCGGCAATAATGCCGGGATTGCTTCTTTTGCTTTAACCGAGGCCGCCGGGGGTTCCGATTTAACGATGCTGAAAACTATCGCAGCTAAAGATAATGGAGGGTTCGTTTTAAATGGCCGCAAGGATTGGGTGATCAATGTTGATCGGGCGGAATTTATGGCGGTGATCGGGGCTGTTGCCGAAAATAAGAGAAAATCTGCCCTGAGGGTTTTTATCGTGCCGCGGGCGGCCCAGGGCTTTTCTCTGGGAATTAAAAGGAGGACAATAGGGCTGGACCATTTATATATAGGCGAAGCCATATTCAATGATGCCTGTATTGACAAAGGCAATGTGATTAAAATTGATGAAGCGGGCAGCGGCTATTTATTGCTCACCCAGACCTTTGATCTGGGCCGGGCCATGGTAGGAGCAACTTCAGTTGGAATTGCCCGGGCTGCTTACGAAACTGCTCTGGATTATGCGGAAAATCGCTGGCAATTCGGTGCCGCTATCAGGAAGCATCAGGCCGTCGCTTTTGCTCTGGCCGAAATGGCGACAAAAATAGAAATGGCCAGGCTCATCACCTGGAAGGCGTGCTGGCTGATGGATCAAGGCGGTGATTATTCAGTGTCTTCTGCCATGGCCAAGATGGCGGCCAGCAATATAGCTCAGGAAGTTACGGCTCAGGCAGCTGATATACTGGGGGCGGCGGGCTGTGAAAAAGGATCTTTTATTGAACAGCTGGTGCGGGATGCCCGGGTCCTGACCACCATTGAAGGTACCAATAATATGCAAAAATTGGTTATATCTTCGCAGTTATAGGTGTTATTCATGCAATATATTATTATAGAGGAAAAATGTTCTTCCTGCGGTTTATGTGCCGATGTCTGCCCTGTTGAAGCGATTAATCAGATGGGACCCTATGCAATCGATGACCAGTTGTGTATCAAATGCGGGGTTTGTCTGGATGAATGCCCTAGTATGGCCATCAAGGTCATGGAGGAAGAGGGAGTCTAAGGTTCGGTGTCACCAGTCATCATCGCTTGCTTTTTCTGTAATGCCCAGCGGGTTTGCGGGCCGACTATACCATCTATTATCAGGCCATTATCGGCCTGGAATTTTTTCACCCCTGCCTCGGTCAGGGGGCCGAAATCTCCATCGGCTTTATATTTATAATAGCCAAATTTTTTAAGTATCAATTGGACCTCTTTCACATCAGAGCCCTTAAGTCCGGACTGTAAAAGTCTGCCGGTATAGGCCTGACCCAGAATGTTAACGGGCGTGCCCACGGGAGTCAAATCATATAGTTCGATCACTTCATTATTATACATGCGGACACAGCCATGACTGTAAGCCCGGCCTATTGATTTAGGATTATTGGTCCCATGTATGCCGTAACCCCCCCAGGGAATGCTCAGTCTCATCCATCTGACTCCGAAAGGTCCCCCGGGATTAAGAGATTTTTGAACTATTGACCAATTACCCAGAGGCGTGGGGGTGGATTTCTTGCCAACTCCAACTTTATAAACTTTGGGGGACTGGCCATTCTGGCTGAAGGTTAAACGCCGCTTGGAAATATCAATGCTGATCAGGGGCAAATCAGATTGATAGTCGGGTTGATAGGGCAGACTAAAGCTGGGAGTGGTTTTCAATTTTATCCATGTTTCAGGCCCGACGATGCCGTCGCCGACGAGAAAACGGGAATTTTGAAAGGCAATGACGGCTCTTTCCGTTGCTTCATCATATAAACCGTCAATTGGTCCGGAAAAAAAACCGATTTTTTTCAGGCTTACCTGCAGAGTTTCAATATCGGGGCCTTTCATGGGAACATTATCGCGGCGCAAAAAACGACTGGCATATATCATTTTTTCAAATCCTTGTCGGAGGAATTATTAATAATATTATATTAGGAGAAAATAGATTTAGTGACAAAACAGACAGTTAAAACTTCTCTGCCCGGGAGGCATGATATGAAAAAACAGCGTGCCCCAGAGTTGCACACTGTTTTTTAAAAACATGACGTTCATATTTTCATAAGTAACAATTTATAAAAAACCTTGACACTTTATACTGACATTAAGCCAACTGCAAGTCAAGAGTGCAATAGTAATTTTATCACTGGATATGATAAATTTATCTTAAATCACCAGAATCGTATATAAGAGTTCGAAATGACAAAAAACTAGTCTTTTATTTATGATTAAGAAATTCTATGATTGTAGTAATTAGTAAGGGCCTGTATAAATTACCTTAACAGGCGTTTTTTACTTATAATTTAAAAGGAGAGTGATCGGTTCAATGAAGCTTATTAGCTGGAAGAGGACTTGGCAGGGGGGGTTGTTAAGCCTGCCTTTGCTTGCGCTTTCACCATCTTTGGCATTTGCGGGTGAAGCCAATCTCGTTTTGCCTCAATTGGAAGCTTCACAGGTGTCTTTGCTGATTATGGGTATGGTTGTTTGCGTCCTGGGAATGCTGTTTGGATTCTACCAGTATAAAAAGGTGGAAAAATATCAAGCCCATAAAAGCATGCTGGAAGTTGCCAACACCATATACGAGACCTGTAAGATTTATTTAATTCAGCAGGGTAAATTTCTTATAGCATTATTCCTTATTATAGGTCTGTGTATTGCCTTTTACTTTGGTTTCCTTTCTAAAATGCCCATCGGGTCAGTTTTATTCATCCTCATGTGGACGGTAATTGGTATTCTTGGCTCATACAGTGTCGCCTGGTATGGTATCCGCATGAATACTCTGGCCAACAGCCGGACAGCATTTTCCTCGCTGGAAAGAAAACCTCTTAAAGTATTGAACACAGCTTTGGATGCTGGCATGAGCATTGGTACTATGCTGGTTTGTGTTGAACTTATCATGATGCTGGTCATTTTAATTTTTGTCCCCCGGGAATTGGCGGGTGCCAGTTTTATTGGATTTGCCATTGGTGAATCACTGGGTGCCAGTGCCCTGCGTATTGCCGGCGGCATATTTACCAAGATTGCTGACATCGGTGCTGACCTGATGAAAATCGCCTTTGGCATCAAAGAAGATGATCCGAGAAATCCTGGGGTTATTGCTGATTGCACTGGCGATAATGCTGGTGATAGCGTCGGCCCAACTGCTGATGGTTTCGAAACATATGGGGTGACCGGGGTTGCCCTGGTTACTTTTATTGTTCTGGCTGTTGCGCCTGCACTGCAAACGATTCTGCTCACCTGGATATTTGTTATGCGTGTACTTCTGGTTATCACTTCGGTGGTTTCCTTCTACATTAATAAAGCTGTCAGCCAGGCAAGATTTGGCGATGCCGTTGACATGGACTTTGAGCAACCGCTGACCAGCCTTATTTGGATCACTTCTATTCTTTCCATTGTCAGCACCTTTGCAGTAAGTTACTATCTCCTGGGTCCCGGTGCGGGAACCGAGACAATGCTGACAGGTTTGTGGTGGGCCATGGCAACCATTATCAGTTTTGGTACCCTGGGGGCAGCCTTGATTCCCGAGTTTACTAAAATATTTACCAGTCCCAAATCGACCCATGTACTGGAAGTAGTGAAAGCCTCCAGAGAAGGAGGACCTTCGCTAAATATCCTGTCGGGTCTGGTGGCCGGTAATTTTAGCGCCTTCTGGATAGGCATGGTGTTTTTGGCCCTTATGTTTGGGGCTTATGTAGTCAGTGGATTTGGCTTGAGTGAAATCATGATTTATCCGTCGATATTCGCTTTTGGATTGGTGGCTTTTGGAATGATGGGAATGGGACCGGTAACAATTGCTGTTGACAGCTATGGACCGGTAACTGATAATGCACAATCCATTTATGAACTTTCTTTGATTGAAGAAATTCCTGGTATCGCAAAAGAAATCCAGAAAGATTTCGGTTTCAAACCTGATTTTGATAAGGGCAAATACTATCTGGAAGCCAATGACGGTGCGGGTAATACCTTTAAAGCTACTGCCAAACCGGTATTGATTGGTACTGCTGTAGTGGGTGCCACCATCATGATCTTCTCTATCATTCTGGTTATCGAGGGCGTTTTGGAGGTTAACCCCATAACTATTCTTAATATGTTAAACCCCTATACGATTTTAGGATTTATTGCCGGGGGTGCTGTTATTTATTGGTTTACCGGGGCATCTACCCAGGCGGTTACTACCGGAGCATATCGGGCAGTCCAGTTTATTAAAAACAATATTAATCTGGATGAAGATTCTGATGCTAAAGCTAATATGGAAAATTCTAAAGAAGTGGTTAAAATTTGTACCCAGTATGCACAAAGCGGCATGATCAACATCTTTATTGTGATTTTCTCCTTTGCGCTGGCTTTTGCGCTGCTGTCGGCCCCTAAGACCGGAAACGCCCAGGTGGCTTTCTTTATCTCCTATCTCATCGCTATTGCAGTATTTGGCTTATTCCAGGCGGTATTCATGGCTAACGCCGGCGGTGCCTGGGATAATGCAAAAAAGGTAGTTGAAGTTGATCTGCAGGAAAAAGGTACGCCCTTACATGAAGCATCAGTGGTAGGAGATACCGTTGGGGATCCTTTTAAGGATACTTCCTCGGTAGCCTTAAACCCCATCATCAAGTTTACAACTCTTTTTGGTTTATTGGCTATGGAGATTTCCATCTCCGAGGCATTCAGGGATGTTGCGCCTTTCGTTGGCATTGTGTTCTTTGCCATTGCATTGATATTTGTATGGCGCTCTTTCTATGCCATGAGGATCCCGGAAGAAAAATAAAAACAAGCAGTTGTGGGGGAGCGTATCAGGTTTTATCTGGTACGCTTTTCCCATTTTGAAAACGAGAAAGAAAGGGATTGAAGCTGGATAAAAAAATGATATTTTACGATTAGTGAATAGTTTATCAAAACCCGAGGGGTTTTTTTTGATATTATAATAAGAGAAGCTTTTGTATTTCTAAATAATGCAATTTTATTCGCGGTAATTATACATTATTTTTAGACTTCGTCCTTGGTAAAAGCTATTTAGAATTTGGGGGAGGATCCTAACATGGCTAATATACCAAGTCATGAATCTTTATGTCCCTGTGGCAGCAATAAACCCTATAATCAATGCTGTGGGGCGGCCGAAAGCGGCGTTATTCTTCATTTCGCCAAAGGCAGAAAAAACAAATATAATAGTCTGATCGATAATGCGGTAGGGGAACTTGCTGATTATGCCAGACAATACTTTTATAATTGGGAATCGGCAGCCTACAGCCGGTTTACTTCTTATGCCCAGGATCATCATATAGATGAGGAGTTTGTCCCCCTTTTCCGCGAATGGTTCATAATCAATTTTCGTTTTCAAAAAGATGTATCCCCCATTATCGATTTTTATCTGGCAGAAAACGATGAAAAATTGGACAAAAAATATATTCCCATCTTTCAAGCTTTGAAAGAATCATATTTGTCCATTTATCGGATCCTGTGGATAAAGAATAATACACTGGCTGTCCGTGATATATTGACCAGTCGGGAGTTCATCCTGGAAAAAGATATGGGCTCATTAAACCGTATTCTCCAGGAAGGTCTGTTGTTATTTGCGCGCATAGCAAATATCGGCAATACGGCTGTTATAGTCGGGAAACCCCGGGCCACATTTTCCGAGAATCGGCATTATTTATATGAAGAAATAAACTCCATAAGGGCAGAGGAAGGAATAGCCGATCCAGCGTGTTTTCAAAAGGAATTTGCCGAAGTTGCCTGTGGGCTGATGATGGATTTGAAAAAGGGGATCAAAAAGAATCGGTTAAAATCGCGTACTTTAAGTTTTACGGTTTATGATAGTGACCGATTTCGACAAAAGTTACTGGACAGCCTGGAATTTGCATTATTGGAAAAACGGGATAATTTGTACAAATTTACCTGGAATAATAAAAATGCCTCATTTACCCGCCTTTATTTAACGGAAAAAAACCTGATAGTTTCCGCCGATGAATTGAATGATTTGATTAATATCGCCCAGAGGATAAGTTTAATATGGGAGGAACTTTCGAATTCTCAATCAGCGGAGTGGCTGGATGGCTATAGCTTTTCTTCGGAACAGGAGGCCGAAGAAATATTAGTAGAAGTGATGCACGACAAGTATTACGAAGAATGGATCAACACGCCCCATCTGGAACTGGAAGAACGGACCCCTTTGCAAGCTATAAAAGATACCCGGGGCAGGATACTGCTGGAAGGCTTGCTCAGTGAACTGGAGACTATTGAGCTTCTGGCCCGCAGTCGGGGGGAGTACTATTTCCCCACTGCCGTCATCCGTACCAGGCTTAATCTGGACCGAGAAGGGATCTCCAGGGAAATGATGCAGCCGGAAGCGATTGTATTACAGGCCAGAAGACATAGAACCACCCAGGAATTGAGCAATTTTGTCACCGTTTATAACTGGGTCAATGAAGAGGTTCGCAATGTGGCTGTCGCTGCTTTTGATTTTTACAGTAAAAATTCGCCGGATAGGGAAATGCTGGGCTGGATACTTTTTATCTGGAACGAATTCAGCAAGATATACCGGCCGAAAATATCACAGACCCGCGAATGGCTGGCTTCCCTGGAGTACAGCTATTGGAATTTGAAAGGTCAGAAGATCAATTTTGCTCAGGTAGCCAAAAAATTTAACGTTTCCACCGGCCTGGTCAGTAAAAAGGCGCAATTGATCATACGTCACTTTCAGAATATCCCCCTGGATTTTAATGTCGAATTGGTTACTTATCCCTATTGGAATGAAATCAACAACCGGGAAAAAATAAGGGCTTATGAGGAAGTGAAACAGCATTTAAAACTTTTCTCCTATTCTGTGAAAGAAGAGTGGGGGCATACAGAACAACAAGTCCATGAGGATTTCTATGACAATATCAATACAGCCGGCAAATTCTGGGATGAAAGCAATAAAAAAATTTATGGACAGTTTTATCAGCAGTATTATGAGCTTGATTGTCAGAATAATAACAGCAGCACCATTGCCAACCTGTTCTGGGAAAGTCAGGGGAAAAGATTCCCCGGCAGTTTAAAAACCGCCGCTTTCAATCTGATGACCAGCTATGTTGGTGCCTATAAAATAAAACCAACCGGCAGAAATGAATTGATTTTTGAAGATTATTTTACCGGCAAACAGTATAATGCTCAGGGTAATTTTGGTGTCAATGTACATCAAAGTATTGTGCCGGGCATGATCAGCATTACCCGCCTGCTTCCTCTGGAGGCAAATAGTATGTGGGTGGAAGAGCCTATGTTCATTGTGATGCCTGATATGCAGGACCTGTTTGAAAAAAACTATCAGATGTTGATGGAAAGGTTAAATCCTTTTGACATTACTGATATCGTTTATCTTAAAACCAGGGGTAAGAATATTTTGAAAGCCAATATAATGGCAGTAGACGACCTGGAGCAGAACGCCGTCCATTTAGCCAAACAGCCATTACAAATGAAATGGCAGATTGCCAGTGTGATGCATAGTGAATTGATGCTGGATCTGCTTTATCAATGTAAAAATTTCCGCCTATTGCACAGTGATCGGGAGCGGGCATGCTTCATCTGGATGATTAATGATCAGGGGAAGAGCTATCAATGGGGATACCTGATTATTGAACAGGGTTATTTACTAATATCGATGCCTCCGGGGAAGGATATAAACCGATTTATTAAAGATATCCGCCGTACAGTGAAAAGTGCAGATATTGTAGTAGCTTTCCGTCCTTTTAAATCCAGTATCAAAACATTAAAAGCGGTTGAAAACTTATTTATAGCCGATCTGGCTGAGTTTTTCCACAATAATCCTGATTTATCCCTTAATCTCCTGCGCCAGGATGTTTTAGATGACGAAGATTTGGAATGGGAACAGGGAATTTTTCTTTTGAAACTGGGGAATTTGCTGATGGAGCATTTACACGAAACCAATAAATCCCTCCGCTAAGCAACGAAAGAATGCGTATATCACTTGACGAAGGGGTTTTAATTATTTATTCTTATATATTGAAGGGATTCCTGCGAGAAACACCTCGGCTTGAGCCGTGGTGTTGTATTTTTTATCAAAGTAGGGTAGATTTTTTTAAGGATAAATTATACATTCCGGGAATATTGGTTACAATTGTATAAGTATGAATTAACCAGTAATTATTAGTTGGGAGGAGCATAAATGGAAGCCAGATTAGAAAAAATAGAAGCAAGCGAAGCCCATATTCAAATATCGGTTGACGCAGACAAAATGGAGGAAGGATTTGAATATGCCTATCGCAAAATCGTCAAAGAAGTATCAATACCAGGATTTCGCCGGGGACGGGTCCCGCGTCAATTACTGGAAGCTCATTATGGCAAAGAGGTACTTTTCCAGGATGCTTTGGAATATATCGTGCCTTTAGCTTATGAAGAAGCATTGACAATGGTGGACATTGAACCTATTGCTCAGCCCGAATTTGATATTGAAGATCTAAATCCGGGGGAAGAATTCGTATTTAAAGCTATTGTGGCCGTAAAACCCGAAATCAAATTAGGCGATTTTGCCGGTCTGGAAATAACTATCCCCTTCTTTGATGTGAGTGAATCGGAAGTGGAATACCAGCTGGAGGAAATGCGGCAGCGTTATGCAGTGGTTGAGGAAAAAACAGATGACGAGCCTGCACTGCTGGGAGACACGGTTACAATTGATTTTGAAGGCTTCCTGAATGAAGTGCCTTTTCCCGGGGGGAAAGATGAAGATTATCCGCTGGAATTAGGTTCAGATACTTTCATACCCGGGTTTGAACAGCAATTGGTGGGAGTAAAACTGGGCGAAACCAAAGAGGTGGAAGTAGTATTCCCCGAGGAATATCATGCTGAAGATCTGGCTGGCCAGCAGGCAGTATTCCAGGTTCTGGTCAAAAAGATCACTACCAAAAGGGTGAGGGAATTAAACGATGAATTTGCTCAGGAAGTCAGCGAATTTGACACCATCGAGGAATTAAAAAACGATATTAAAAAAGGTCTGGAAACCGTCCGTGATAATCAAAAAAAGGAAATGATCCATCAGACTGCTATCGAAAAGGCAGTGGAAAGATGTGAGATCGAGCTGCCCAAAGCCGTCATCGATGCCCAGACGGAAAGGATGATGGCCCAATTGGAACAAAGGATGGCATCACAGGGAATCAGTCTGGAACAATATTTTTCTATAACCAACAGCGATCCGGAAAGCTTTGCCGAGAGTATCCGGCCGGAAGCGGAGAAAATTGCCCAGGGTAACTTCATGCTGGAGAAAATTGTTGAGGAAAAAGGTTTTGAAATAACCGATGAAGAAATAGATAAATATATAGATGATGTTGCCACGGGTATGGGAATGGAAATTGAAGCTGCCCGGGAAAGACTCCAGGGTTCAATGGATAATATCAAGATGGGTTTAAAAGTTGAAAAAGCTATTGAATATCTGGTGGAACTGGCAACGATAACAGAACAAAGCGAAAAAGCTGATAATCAGACGGAAGATGAAGAGACGGAAACCGTATCGCTGGAAGAGGAAGAATCGCAAGTGGAATCAGAAGCGGAAAAAGAATAAAATATTAGTAAGCGAGTATAGTTTTGAATAAGAGGTGAATAATCATGTCATATTTGGTACCAATGGTAGTTGAACAAACCAGCAGGGGAGAACGTTCCTACGATATTTATTCCCGTTTATTAAAAGACAGGATCATTTTTTTGGGTAGTGCTATTGATGATACGGTAGCTAATCTGGTGATTGCTCAATTATTGTTTTTAGAAGCAGAAGATCCCGATAAGGATATATCTTTATATATAAACAGCCCCGGCGGATCCATCAGCGCCGGAATGGCGATATTTGATACGGTCCAGTATATAAGGCCGGATGTTGCAACGATTTGTGTCGGTCTGGCTGCCAGCATGGGGGCATTTCTTTTGGCGGCCGGGAAAAAGGGCAAAAGATTTGCATTGCCTAATGCTGAAATAATGATCCATCAACCGCTGGGAGGCACTCAGGGACAGGCAACTGACATAGAGATCCACGCCCGCAGGATCGTCAATATGAAGGAATCTTTAAATCGGATTCTAAGTGAAAGGACCGGGCAAAAGCTGGAAAGGATTAAAGCAGATACAGAAAGGGATTATTTTATGACTGCTCTTGAGGCTAAAGAGTATGGTATCATAGATGAAGTGATTACTCAGCCTAAAAAAGCAACTACTAAAAAGTAAGCCCCTGAAAAGAGGTGTAATATGAATAAGTATGGAGAAGACAGAGGACAATTAAAATGTTCCTTTTGCGGCAAGACCCAGGAACAAGTTAAAAAATTGGTGGCCGGGCCCGGTGTCTATATTTGTGATGAATGTATAGAACTGTGTAATGAGATCATTGAAGAAGAATTAGCTGATGATCTGGGCTTTGAATTGGGGGATATACCTAAACCGCAGGATATAAGGGATATTCTCAATGATTATGTTATTGGTCAGGATAAAGCCAAAAAGAGCCTTTCGGTTGCAGTATATAATCATTACAAACGAATCAACCTGGGGATGAAACTCGATGATGTGGAACTGCAAAAAAGCAATATCATGATGCTGGGGCCAACGGGCAGCGGCAAGACATTGCTGGCACAGACTCTGGCGCGTATCCTTAACGTGCCTTTTGCCATTGCTGATGCTACATCCCTTACTGAAGCCGGGTATGTGGGGGAAGATGTTGAAAACATCCTTTTAAAATTGATTCAGTCGGCTGATTATGATATAGAAAAAGCAGAAAAAGGCATTGTATATATTGATGAAATAGATAAGATTGCCCGCAAGACCGATAATCCCAGTATTACCAGGGATGTTTCCGGTGAAGGAGTGCAGCAGGCATTATTGAAAATTCTGGAGGGGACTGTTGCCAGTGTGCCGCCTCAGGGTGGCAGGAAGCATCCGCACCAGGAGTTTATTCAGATCGATACCAGCAATATTCTTTTCATTTGCGGCGGTGCCTTTGAAGGCATAGATAAAATCATACAAAACCGTATTGGGCAAACCCTGATGGGCTTTGGCGCGGATATCAAAGTCCGTGATGAAAAGAAAATTGGGGAGATATTGGATATGATATTACCCCAGGACCTGCTTAAATATGGCTTGATCCCGGAATTTGTCGGCAGGGTTCCCATTATTGCCACCCTAGAAGCCCTGGAGATAGACGCTTTGATACAAATCCTGACCGAACCAAAAAATGCACTGGTCAAACAGTATAAAAAGCTTTTCGAATTGGATGGGGTTGATCTGGAATTCATGGATGAAGCCTTGCAGGCCATTGCCGAAGAAGCTATACAGCGCAATACAGGTGCCCGCGGATTAAGAGCCATAATTGAAGACATCATGCTGGAAGTGATGTACGAAGTCCCATCCCGCCTGGATGTAACTAAAGTCGTTGTTACCAGGGATGTGATCTTGAAAAAAGACAAACCGCTATTGGTCACTGTTGATGCCAAAAGAAAAGTTAATTAGATTACGGCAGGGGATACGGCTAGATAAATAAGAAGTTACAACCGGCAGAATAAAGAAGTTAAGGGCATATTCAAATCAGAGTATGTCCTTATTTTTATGACTGCAAATCGACGTTCTTGGAAAAGGTAGTTTAAAATGACTTATTTTACAGTTTGTTTTTCCTTATTCACTGGAGCTATACGGGAATAATAAAGATAAAGATCCTGAGGAAGGAACAAACATGAACAGTATTTTTACGCAATACGCCGGACTTTTTTATTTGATCCAATTAGTGTTCACTATTATTATCGGAGTCTATTTCTGGACACTGCTGAAGAATCAGCAATCGCGAAAAATCGTTGCCGGGAGGGAATCTGAAAAAGAGATCCTCAAGCTTAAACAGATGCGCAGTATAAAATTGACTGAACCGCTGTCAAGTCTGACCAGACCGGCCAGCCTGGATGATGTTATCGGACAGGAAGAGGGTATCGATATGCTGCGTTCTGCCCTGTGCCATGCCAACCCCCAGCATGTTATCATTTATGGTCCCCCGGGGATAGGTAAGACGGCAGCAGCCCGACTGGTTCTGGAGGAAGCTAAAAAAAACCCTCTCTCTCCTTTTAAAACAGAAGCTAAATTTGTAGAGGTGGATGCTACCATTTGTCGTTTTGATGAACGTAATATTGCTGACCCTCTTATCGGCTCAGTCCATGACCCTATTTATCAAGGGGCAGGAGCAATGGGTACTGCAGGCATACCCCAGCCGAAACCGGGTGCTTGCACCAAAGCACATGGAGGTGTCCTGTTTATTGATGAAATTGGGGAACTTCACCCTTTGCAAATGAATAAGCTTTTAAAGGTTCTGGAAGATCGCAAAGTGTTACTGGAGAGTGCTTACTTCAGTGAAAATGATCGCAGTATGCCCGGGCATATCTATGATATTTTCATGAATGGGCTCCCGGCGGATTTCCGTTTAGTAGGGGCAACCACAAAAACGCCGGATGAACTGCCCCCTGCTTTAAGATCCCGTTGCCTGGAAATATTTTTTTCACCATTAAAACACGAAAATATTTATCAGATTGCCCAAAATGCAGTCAACAAAATAGAGTATAAAATTGACGAAAGGACACTGAATGAGGTTACCAGATATGCCGGCAATGGCCGGGAGGCAGTAAATATAATTCAGCTGGCCGCTGGAATCGCCCAAATGATAAACAGCCAATATATTTCTCTGGATATCATTGAAAAAGTTGTTAATAATGGACGCTTCAGTCCCCGTCGTGAAATAAAACCCCAGAAGCAGCCTCAAATTGGAATCGTTAACGGTTTGGCGGTTCATGGCCCCAGCAGCGGGACATTGCTGGAAGTGGAATCGACTGCTTTCCCGGTCAAAGCCGGGCAGGGCAAGTGGACAGTGACCGGGGTAGTGGAAGAAGAGCAAATGGGGGGCGGGGAACATAAATTTACTCGAAAAAGTATGGCTAAAGGGGCAGTAGAAAATGTATTGACAGTTTTAAAAGCTTTTCATAGTATAGATGTTACTGATTTCGATATCCATTTGAACTTCCCTGGGGGTATTCCCGTTGATGGTCCCTCAGCAGGGATCAGTATTGCCACTTCCATTTATTCTGCCGTCAATCGGCGTCCGGTAGATAACCTCCTGGCTATGACGGGGGAGATTTCAGTACACGGAGCAGTCAAACCTGTTGGGGGTGTCATCAATAAGGTGGAAGCAGCAAGGCGGGCAGGTATTAAAAAGGTTTTGATCCCCCGGGAAAACTGGCTGTCAATGTTTGCGGCCTATTCTGATATAGAAGTGGTCACAGTTGACAGCCTGCACGAAGTATTGGACTGTGCCTTTGTGGGAGAATAATATTCAATCGCATTATGAGCTTGATTAGTGGTAAATAAGACACAACTGGACAAATTTGCATTATAATCATGTAAAGGCGATAAATGATTTAGGAGGTGTACAGCAAAATGATTCAGGAAAAAGAGATTGTTTATCGTGAAATTCCGCTGCTTCCTTTAAGGGGAATGCTAGTTTTTCCATATACAGTGATTCATTTGGATGTGGGCAGGAAAAAATCCATCAATGCCATTGAAGAAGCCATGCTGGAAGGCAAAGAAATATTTTTGACCAGTCAGAAAGAGGCTCAGACCGACGACCCGGAAGAAACAGATATTTATTTTATTGGTACAGTTGCCGAGATACGGCAGATATTGAAAATGCCGGGGGGAACCATGCGGGTTCTGGTAGAAGGGCTGTACCGGGCAGAAATAAAAGAGTTTTTCGAAAACGAACCATATATAAAAGTTAAAATCCAGCCTTTTATCGATGAAATAACAGAAAAAAATGCCCAGGTGGAGGCTTTGATGAGAACCCTGGTATCCCAGTTTGAGCAATATGTGCGCATGGGGAAAAAGATACCTCCGGAAACGGTTGTTTCTGTTGTGGGTATTCAGGAACCGGGGAGACTGGCCGATGTGGTTTCTTCACATCTGACTTTAAGAATCGAAGAAAAACAAAAGATACTGGAAGCCATCGATATCCAGCAGCGTTTAACTTATTTATGTGAATTGCTGGCTAAAGAAATGGAAGTTCTGGAGTTGGAACGCAAAATCAATATGCGGGTCCGCAAACAAATGGAGAAAACCCAGAAAGAATATTATCTGCGTGAACAGATGAAGGCCATCCAAAAAGAACTGGGGGAAAAAGACGAACACCTGAACGAAGTGGAAGAAATAAAGGAACGGATACTGGAGGCTAACCTGCCCAAGGAAGCGGAAGAAAAAGCTTTCAAAGAATTAGAGCGGCTGGAGAAAATGCCCCCCATGGTGGCGGAAGCAGTTGTAGTAAGGACCTATCTGGACTGGATTTTATCACTGCCCTGGTCTGCTGAGACCAGAGATCGGCTGGATCTGAAGATGGCTGAAGCCATACTTAATGAGGATCACTATGGATTGGAAAAACCCAAGGAAAGGATCCTGGAGTATTTAGCCATCAGGAAATTGGCCAGAAAGATGAAAGGTCCCATACTGTGTCTGGTTGGTCCCCCTGGGGTAGGTAAAACTTCCCTGGGTAAATCAGTGGCCCGTTCTCTGGGGCGCAAATTTGTCCGGATGTCTTTGGGGGGGATCAGGGATGAGGCAGAAATCCGCGGACATCGGCGAACCTATGTAGGTTCGATGCCGGGACGGGTTTTACAGGGTATGAAACAAGCCGGTTCAAAAAACCCGGTATTCCTATTCGATGAAATAGACAAGATGACAATGGATTTCAGAGGCGACCCGGCCTCAGCACTGCTGGAGGTCCTGGATCCTGAACAGAATTATACTTTCAGTGACCACTATCTGGAGATTCCCTTTGATTTATCCAAGGTTATGTTTATCACTACGGCCAACTCTACGTATAATATTCCCCGGCCCCTGTTGGACCGCATGGAAATAATAGAATTATCAGGATATACGGAGGAAGATAAGGTCCATATTGCTAAGGATTATCTGATTCCCAAACAGATAAAGGAACATGGATTAAAAGAGGACCACATTTCATTTTCGGAAGGTGCCATCAGAAAAATAATCCGTGAATACACCCGGGAAGCAGGAGTCAGGAATCTGGAAAGACAGATAGCTTCTATTTGCCGTAAAGTAGCACGTTTGGTGGTGGAAGACAAAAACACTTTTGTCAGTGTAACGGGAAATAGTATCAATAAATATCTGGGAGCGGAACGTTTTCGCTACGGTGTAGCCGAAAAAGAAAGCCAGGTGGGAGTTGCCACTGGCCTGGCCTGGACTGAATCCGGCGGTGATATCCTATCAATCGAAGTTGCCTTGATAAAAGGAAAGGGCGGATTGACCCTGACAGGAAAACTGGGTGATGTTATGAAGGAATCAGCTCAGGCAGCATTAACTTATATCCGCTCCCGAGGCGATGAACTGGGCATAAAAGAGGATATGCAGGAGAAGCATGATGTCCATGTTCATGTTCCCGAAGGCGCGATACCTAAAGATGGACCTTCGGCAGGTATCACTCTGGCCACTGCCCTGGCATCGGCTTTAACCGGCACACCGGTCAGAAATGATATCGCCATGACCGGTGAAATCACTTTAAGAGGAAGAGTGC
>Ga0123335_1001413_pt1 | contig 39082 bp, 20 predicted proteins | sample BiotimSIPDNA_2_FD_89707 | JGI IMG/M metagenome (GOLD analysis project Ga0123335, IMG submission 89707) | Anaerobic biogas reactor microbial communites from Washington, USA - Biogas_R2 time_0 SIP DNA | ecosystem: Engineered > Bioreactor > Anaerobic > Unclassified | place: Washington, USA... | reverse complement strand
GGGAGTGGTTCCCGTGCTTGCGGCGTCCTTGCCATTGGTATCGCCCACTACAGGCGCGAATGCGGGGTCCAGATTACCCATGACATGCACATGCACGACCTTGGCCTCGGTCAGGGCATTGGCCATACGGATGCGGACGCTGTGATCGCCGGAAACAGCGTTGTCAATATGGCGGTATAACAGCGTCGTGCTTTGATGCATGGGGGCCACGCTGCGGATGGCCTGACGCGCCTTGGTCAGCAACGCGCCGGCGTCGCCGTCCAGATTCGCCCAGTCCACCGTGACATAGTCCGCTGTGGGGCCGGTGTCTGTGCGCGCATGCACGGTGACGATAATGGTGCGGTTTCTGCCCGCGGGCACGGCGAAAAGGCCGGTATCGGCTTCCTGGCCGCTCACAATGAAGTCGTACCGAGCCAGCCTCACCGGCGCCGCCGTGGCCGACACGGCCATCAGGGCGAGCGCGAGGCACGCCATGCCGAAAACTACCGTCCGAGGGGCGGCACACCTTCTGGTTTTTACTGTCATGAATGCACTCCTTCTCTTTTTGCGGTTATGGGCCGCGCGTTCACTCACCCAAAAGATAATTCCACACTGCCTTTTTGATCGGACAGATCCGACCGATCTGACTGATCACCTTATTTATCGATTCAATAAAGCCCAAAGGGCGGCGCTGACGTTACAGTCAGCGCCGCCTTGATTCAACAGTTGACTAGCGGCGCTTGCGCAGCGAGGCGACACCGGCGAGCGCGGAGGCGGCGGCTGCCAAGAGCAGGCCGAAGGCGCCCGCAACGGGCACACCGGAAGTGACGATGAGCGCCACTTCATTGGTGTCCACCGAACTCGACGCATCACTCACGCTGCACTTGTACGCCCCGGTATCCGTGAACTCGGCGCTTTCGATGACATAGATCGCCGCATCCGGCGCATCCGGGATCACTTCGCCATTCTTCGTCCAGATGTAATGAAGTTCCCCGGCGCTGCAATTTTCAGACAACGGGGCGGCGGTGAAGGTCGAGGTGCCGCCCGGCGTTACCGGGTTAACGTCCACCGTCAGTTCATAAGCCAGCTCGCAGTCTTCGGGCTTCACCACCACGGTGCGCGCCGTCGCAACCGAATTCGCGGAGCTGTCACTGACCGTGTAGGTGAGCACATACGTGGCGACTTCATTTGTATTGGCCACGTCACCGTCGATAACGATGGCGCCGGACAGGTCGCCTTCGCATTCGTCCCACGCCTCGGCACCGGCTTCCACATAGAGGCTGCCGTCGGTGAGGATCACCGGGTTGTCGCCCAGCAGCGCGATGGACGGAGCCGTAGTATCCGCGACGGTCACCTCGCGCTCCGCGTTGGCAGTATTGCCGGCGCCGTCGGAAACGCTGTAGGTTACGATCTGCAGGCCGAGGACGGCGGTATTGGCGCCCTCGCCAATGACGATGGCACTGGTCAAGTCGCCTTCACAGACATCCGCCGCTGTCGCGCCGGCTTCTTCATAGATGTCGACGTTGCATTCCAACTGCAGTACGGCTTCGCCCAGCAGTTCAATCACCGGCGCGGCTGTGTCGGCCACCGTTACGGTCCGGGTGACTGTGGCCGCATTGCCCGCGGCGTCCTCGGCGTCGTAAGAAACGATATAGGCGTCGGGCACAGCTGTATTCACCAGGTCATCCCCGGTAATAATTACCGGCACAGAACCGTCTACGTTGTCTTCCGCGGTGGCGCCTGCTTCAATGAAGATGTCCGTATTGCATTCGAGCGTTTCATCGGAGCCGTTCATGGTAATCACAGGCGCTTCGCCGATGGCGCCGCCAAGATCGGAACCTTCATTGTCGCGGATGAAGTTGCCCGCCGAATCTTCGACGGAGAAGGGCGTTACTGTAATCACAATATCGCCGCCGTTGAACATTTCATCGGGACGCACCCAAACCAGACGGTATTCGGTGCCGCTCACCGTTTCCACACTGCTGGGATTGGCGGACAAGGTGCCGATGCCGGAACCGGAAACCGTGTAGTTGCCGGGAACATCCATGCCGATACCGCCCGTCATGTCCTTGTTGTAAGTCACCACGACAGTCAATTCGCTTTCCACTTGGACCAGCACGATATCCGGTTGTGAGGTATCGAGCACGATCACCGTGCGGGTTACCTGCACCGCGTCGTTGCCCTGGGCGTCGGCAACATCATAAGTGACCGTGTAGGTGTCAGGAGTATTGGTGTCCACCGGATTCACCGTGACAATGCTGCCGGTCAGGTCAACAGCGCCGCAACTGTCAGCGGCGGTGGCGCCAGCATCGGTGTAGACACTGAACATGTCCACGTACACAACCGAGTCGCCTAGCAGGGTAATCACCGGCAGGGTGGTATCCACCACATGCACCGTGCGCGTCACCTGGGTCGCGGCATTAAGGGCCGTATCGCTGACATCATAGGTGACCGTATAGTCGCCGACAACATCCACGTCCACCGGATTGACCGTAGAAATAGAACCGGTCAACTCACCGTCGCACACGTCATCAGCGGTCGCACCGGCATCGGTGTAACTGGTACTGCATTCCACCGTTACCTCCGCATCACCCACCAAGGTGATGACCGGCGCCGTGGTATCCACCACGTTGACCTGGCGCACAACCGGTATCGCGGCGTTACCCGCGGCATCAGATACGGTGTAGGTCACCGTGTAATTGCCGGGCACGGCCGTATCAACAGTGCTGACCGCGTTCGGGGTCAATGGCCCGTCGCAGTTATCATTCGCGGTGGCGCCAGCATCTGTGTAGGTGGCGCCGCATTCGACGGTCACCGGGCTCACGCCACTCATCGCAATAACCGGCAGAACATCGTCCACCACCGTTACAGTGGCGTTGCACGATGCCAAATTACCCGCCCCGTCCCGCACATTCAACACTGCAGATACCGACGGCATGTCGGCGCACGTAAAGGTCCGGGTTGCCGCACCGTCAATCAGCCACTGGGTGATGCCGCAGTTGTCCGTGCTCCCGCCGTCAATGGCATTGGCATTAATCGTGGGCGAACTCAAGTTCACTGTGATGTTCTTGCACACCGCGACCGGGTTGGTCGTGTCCGTAATGGTTAAGGTGGTATTGCAGGTGGCGGTAAGCCCGGCCGTATCCGTCACGGTGATGGTCACGGTTTGCGTACCCGTCACCATTGTACCGGCCGGGGGATTCTGGGCCACACTGGCGACACCACAATTATCCGCATACACGCCGGTCGGGAGGAAGTTGGGCATGACCGCCTGGCAGTTGGCGTCGCCGACCGCCGACTGGGGCGGCGGGCAAACCGAAATCACCGGCGGCGTCACATCCACCACCGTCACTACAGGACCGCAGGGCACTGCATTGCCACCCACGTCCGTTACCGTGATTTGAATCGGGATGGGGCCGAGCGGCAGAAGCGTGCCCGCGGCCGGGAATTGGGTAATACTCGCGATGCCGCAGTTGTCCGTCGCGGTTACCAGCGCGGCCAGGTTCGGCGCCGGCGCCACGCACGCGGCATTAGCGTTCAGTGTCTGATTGCCCGGGCAGAAAGTGATGACCGGGGCGATCGGGTCGTTCACGGTCACCGTGGCGTTGCACGTTGCCGTGCGGCCGATTCGATCCGTTATGGTCAAGGTCACCGTCTTGCTCGGGATATCGGCGCTGCCGAAAGTGGTCTGAGAGGCAATACGCTTATAGATGCCCGCCTCGGCGATGCTGCCGCCGTCAATGTTGGCCGCTGTCATGGTGCCTGCACAACTGGCATCCAGGTTCACGGTGTAGGCCGCACACACGGCCGACGGCCCGTTCGCGCTGTATTCATACGCGCCCATATCACGCGCGCCGCCAAGCGGACGCGGGACCAGGCGAATGTCCTCAGTGATGGCCGAACTACCGGTATTCAAACAGGGCGCGCCGGTGATCTGATAGGGGAACGGCGCGGCGCCGGAGAAGTTCGGGAGTGCATTGATATTGCCCGTGCCCGGATAGAGGCCGCCGTCAATATCGCTATAGGTACAGGTCAGGTTCTTTACGGCGCCGGTGATGGCGGCATTTACAATACCGACATTCCCTGTGTTGCCATAGGAGATGGCAGAAAGGACCGAGCCGGCCGTCGCGGGCAGGGTGCCCACGGTCACGTTAAAGATACCACCGCTGGTAAGACCATGATTCGGGTTGCCGGGCACAGCCGCACCCAAGCCCACGGTATTGGCCGTGATGGTGCAATGAATCACTTGCGGCGTGGAAAGATTGATGAACAGGCCGCCGCCGCCTCGGGCCGGATTGCTCTGCCAGTCTAGGTTACGCGTGGCCGTGTTGCCGTCAATCACGCAGTTGATGTACTGGGCGGCCGCCGCATCGCCCGAGATGCCTTCGTTCGCCACACCGCCGCCGCTGACGCTGGCGGTATTGCCGTAAATGCGGCAGTTGGCGATGACCGGGTTGGACCGCCAGTTGTAGATGCCGCCGCCGCGATAGGCATGATACACGCCCGATACGCCCGCGGCGTTACCGCCCGTAATCTGAAACCCGTCGAGTCTTGAACCCACCGTGGGGGCGGCGCCTTTGCCGAACACCACCACGTGATAGGCGGGACTGCCCGCGCGGGACGTGGCGCCGTTGATGACGGTAACATTGATGCCGGGCGCGCGTTGGTTCAGGAGGGTTTCCTGCTGGCCCGTGCCGCCGCGCCATCCTTCAAACCCGCCATACACGGCGACGTTGTCCTTCATGACCAGCGAGCCGGCATAGGCGGTCGGGCCGCCCCACAATTCCGTGCGCGCTTCATTGTAGACCACGCCGCCCGGCGCACCGGCGACCCACACCTGGCCGCCGCCCGCGGCGAACATGGCGTCAATGGCGGGCTGAATCGTCGTAAAGGCGTTCTGCCACGACGTGCCGTTGTTCGCGCCCGTGGCGGATTTGTCCACGAATCTGACCTGCGCGTCAGCGTCTACTGCGGCAAAAAACGTTACCACAATAGCGCATAGGAAAACAGATAAAGACAATCGAGAGGGTTTCATCACGTAGACTCCTTACGTTGTTGTTCCATCGAAGCACACCGCCAACGTGCAGACCGGGTACAGGACTACCGATGTAAAGATATCCTGTTGCCTCAACCCTTCACTGTCGTGGCTCCGACGCCTCACATTACTTGTTTCTTATAAATACGACACCCAAGAAGAAACGCCTTGCGTTTCCATATTTTAGTAAAAATCCCAGACTACCTGAATAACGCTTACACTACAGGGTAAATCAAATTTCACGAAAAGTCAAGAACTTTAAACGAGGCGCTTGTTTTTTCTCGGGCTAAATGCGATATACATCACATCCAGATCTGACTGATATAGACACGGTCCATCAAACACGCATTATTCACAGTATAGGATATCGGTTACTTAAAATTTGTTTTTTTTATAAAAATGCACTTGCGTTGGGCGGAACACAGGTAAGGGGGGCCGGGGAATGCGGAAGGCGGAAGGCGAAAGGCGAAACCCCTTTTATAGGATCCATAGGACTTATAGGACCCATAAGACCCGCAAGAAAAGCGCCTTGACCTGAGCCGCGCCCCGAATGATTTCATTCCGCCTTCCGCATTCCGCATTCCGCTGTCAGGCATACCGATGAAACGCTTGATACAATTCCGCCTGAACCGATATCCTAGCGTTCTCCTGTTTCTTTATGGACACCGATCGTGTTTAAGGACACCGCCCCACAGTTGTTCCCACATCCTCATTCGCGTTCAATAGAAAGGGTAAGGAAATGAAAATCGTGATTACCCGCCGTATACCCGAGGCGGGGGTTGAAACGCTTGTCCACGCATTCGGCACGGAACAGGTCCGACGGCATGAGGAAGAACGACCCATGACACGGGCCGTACTTCTTGATGCCCTCCGGGGCGCGACGGCCGTGCTTTGCACCATTACGGAGAAGATGGACGCGGAGGCCATGGACGCCGCAGGCGACCAGTTGAAAATCATCGCGAATATGGCCGTCGGTTATGACAATATTAACCTGGCCGATGCTGCGGCGCGGAATATTTTGGTAACCAATACGCCCGGCGTCCTGACGGAAGCCACGGCGGACCTGGCTTGGGCGCTGATCCTGGGCGCGGCGCGCCGTACAGGCGAAGCGGAACGCTGCCTGCGCGCCGGGTTGTGGGAAGGCTGGGGACCGCTCCAGTTCCTGGGCGCGTCGGTGCACGGCAAAACGCTGGGCATTTTCGGCATGGGCCGCATCGGCCGCGCTGTGGCGCGTCGCGCCCTCGGTTTTGACATGCCCGTCCTCTACTGCGACACAAACCGCCTCGATGCTGAAACGGAGCGGCAGCTGCATGCCCGGCTCGTTGACAAAGACACTTTGCTTCGCGAATCGGATATCCTGACCCTGCACTGCCCCCTAACCCCGGAAACGCGCCACGCCTTCACCCTGCGGGAATTCAAACAGATGAAACGTGGCGCCCTGATCGTCAACACTTCCCGGGGCCCCGTAATCAAAGAGGAGGACTTGTCCGCCGCGCTACGGGAAGACCTGATTTTCGCCGCAGGCCTCGACGTGTATGAACACGAACCCGCCGTGCACGCAGCACTGCTGAAACAAGAACAGGCCGTGCTGCTGCCGCACCTGGGCAGCGCCACCGTGGAAACGCGCGCCACCATGGCGCGCATGGCGGCGGAAAATATCGTCGCCGCCCTGTCCGGCAGTGAACCGCCGAACCGGGTCCTCCTCCCTTCGTGATCCTAATACGGGCGCTGCCCACAACCCAACGCCCCATCGTATTCGTGCTCGTAACTCGTATTCGTAATCGGAAAAAACAGAACAGAGATTCGATTACGAAGCACGAGTACGAAGCACGAGTACGAAGCACGAGTACGAAGCACGAGTACGAAGCACGAGTACGAAGCACGATTCATCCTAAAAACGGCCGTTGGATTCAGAAGTGGTTTTCAAACCAAGGCGCTTAGGGTCATTTCGCTGACAATTAATTATGAGTTCTGCTTTAAGTATAGGTAACCAAGAAGAGTGTCATGTTTTGATTTGTCTCAAAGACCCAAAAACAACGCGTCATTCCGGTTTTTCGCGGTGGGAAAAAGAAATGTATCGAAGAGTGTGCCAAGCCGCGAAAAGACCGGAATCTATCTTTGGAAGCCGCGCATGAGGAACAGCCCGTGTCGGATTTATTTTTTAAGATGGGAAATGGGCATTCATTGCGGTGCGACGAATCTGGATTCCGGTCTTTTTCGCGTTGTACAGTACCGTTCTTCGATCCAAGCCAGAGATCGCGAAAAAACCGGAATGACGCGACTTGGGGTTGTTTATAATAAAAAGCGAAGTGCGTTGATGCGGGCGTTTTTATTCACCTTTTTTTTCGTATGTAGTGTTGACTTTTGCTGCGCCAAGGGCGTCACTTCTTCCGGGCGAAGTCCCGGACGAAGCGTAGGGACTTGAAGGATATAAAGGACGAAAAGGACTGTAAACCGCTCTCCTGATTAGTATGTCCTTTACGCCTCTTAAGTCCTTTCGGTCCTTTCTTTTAAGAGGCTTTCCTGGCATTAACTGCCGTTTATGGGTTCATAACACGCGTGCTCATACGTGAGACCAAGCAGTATGAACAGGAGTGAACACCATGGCTGACTTCATTATTTTTTGTCGATTACAAGCCGATAAAGCTCTTTTATACATTTCATTATCCGGCAAAAGTGCCGGATAATTCCTATTCAGAGAACCACTGTCAAACGCTTTGCGCCGGTGTCAGTTGAGGATTACCCCTGTTTCATGGATGTGAATCGACGGGTATGTTTTTTTGACATCGCGGCGCCAGCGCGTGTACACTTCCCGCAACCGGATGTCAGGTTCCGGTACAGGCTACGCCGCAGACTGCTGAAAACAGCGGCACATTCACCCTACGACCCCGGCCGTTAAGGCCGCCTCAAGGAGAAGACCGTGTCCTATATTTCCAATGTCTATGAATTGGTGGTACGAAAGAATCCCGCCGAACCCGAATTCCACCAGGCGGTAAAAGAAGTGCTCGAAACGCTCGAGCCGGTAATGGAGCGTCACCCGGAATATGAAGAGCATCGCATTCTCGAGCGGCTGGTGGAGCCCGAGCGCGTACTCATGTTCCGCGTGCCGTGGCACGATGATAAGGGCCGCATCCAGGTCAACCGCGGTTTCCGCATCGAGTTCAACAGTGCCATCGGTCCGTACAAGGGCGGTCTGCGTTTCCATCCGACCGTGTACCTGGGCATTCTGAAGTTCCTGGGTTTTGAACAGGTTTTCAAAAATTCGCTGACCACGCTACCCATGGGCGGCGGCAAGGGCGGCTCCGATTTCGACCCGAAAGGCAAGAGCAACAATGAAGTGATGCGTTTCTGCCAGTCCTTCATGACGGAGCTGGCGCGCCATATCGGCCCGAACACGGACGTTCCCGCCGGGGATATCGGCGTGGGCGGCCGCGAAATCGGCTATCTTTTCGGCCAGTACAAGCGTCTGCGCAACGAGTTCACCGGCGTGCTGACGGGTAAGGCGCTCAGCTGGGGCGGTTCCCTGATCCGTCCCGAAGCCACAGGGTACGGCGCGGTGTATTTCGCGCAAAACATGCTGGCCACCTGTGACGACACCCTGGAAGGCAAAGTATGCGCCGTGTCCGGTTCCGGCAATGTCGCGCAGTATACCGTGGAGAAACTGAACGAACTCGGCGCCAAGCCGGTTTCCCTTTCCGATTCCAACGGCACCATCCACGATCCCGACGGCATCGACGGGGAAAAACTGGCCTACGTCATGGAACTGAAGAACGTCTATCGGGGCCGCATCAAGGAATATGTGGACCGCTTCCCGAAGGCGAGCTACCTGGACGGGAAACGTCCCTGGAGTATTCCCTGCGAATGCGCTTTCCCTTCGGCGACGCAGAACGAAATATCCGGCGCCGATGCGGCGTTACTAGTAAAACAGGGCTGCAAACTTGTGGCCGAAGGCGCGAACATGCCGACAGACCCGGAAGGTGTGGACGTCTTCCTGCAGAACGGCCTGCTGTATGGTCCGGGCAAGGCGGCCAACGCCGGCGGCGTGGCCGTGTCCGGCCTCGAAATGGCACAGAACTCGCAGCACACCAACTGGCCGCGCGAAGAAGTGGACCGGCGGCTCCAGGAAATCATGATGGCGATTCACACCCAGGCGGCGGAAGCCGCGGCCGACTACGGCAAGCCCGGCAATTATGTCATGGGCGCCAACATCGCCGGCTTCGTCAAGGTGGCTGACGCCATGCTTGACCAGGGTGTCGTATAATGTAAGGAATGTCACGAATGAAACACAGGGGCAGTCCCGTCTCGCTTCCGTTGGTCGCTCATTTGGGACAGTCCCTGTGTTTCAATTTAAGCCCGCAAAGTAGGGACAGTTCCTCATGACACTTTGCGTTCCCCAGAAACGATGAAAATGTAGACGCGGCGTCCCCGCCGCGTTATAAAAGCGGCTGGGAAGCCGCTTCTACATTCATTGATTACAACGTGTTATTTGAAATTTTCAGGGCAGACCAAAGGAACCACACTGTGGTCAAAAAGACGGATTTAAGCACAGGCCTCCAGGAACTGGATCAGCTGCTGCGCGGTTTGATCTCGGGGGACAACCTGGTCTGGCGCGTGGATCACGTCGAGGATTACGCGGTTTTCGCGCGGCCGTACTGCGCGTTCGGGCTGGCATCGGGGCGGCCGGTAGTCTACCTGCGCTACGCAAACCATCCACCGATCCTGACGCCGGACGACTTTTCCGGCAATGTCAAGATTTACGATCTCGACCCGCGCATCGGGTTCGAACCTTTTCTTGACGCCGTCCACGACGCCATTGAAGAGACGCCCCGGGACGCCTACTATGTCTTTGATTCGCTGTCCAGCCTGGCGGAAACCTGGTACAGCGACCAGATGCTCTGCAATTTTTTCATGCTTACCTGCCCCTACCTGTACGACCGGGGGGACATCGCTTATTTCGCGCTGATGCGCGACCTGCATTCGAACGAGGCGGTCATGCCCATCCGAGACACGGCGCAGGTCATGGTGGACGTGCACCGGCACGAAGGCGAGCTGTACCTGCGCCCATTGAAAACCCAGCAGCGCTTCTCGCCGACCATGCACATGATGCATCATTGGAGCGGCCGCTCGTTTCAGCCCATCTCAGAGAGTTACACCATCGCCGGGGTGCTGCACACTGCCCCGCCCTCGGCGGTCGGTTGCGCGGTGCGCCCGTTGGACGCCTGGAACAAGACCTTCCTGCAGGCACAGGATCTCCTGCTCGGCCCCGAGGAGGCGAGGAATAGCGAATACGCGGGGCTGCTCTTCGAGCGCCTGCTGCGCATGGTCATCTCCAGGGACGCGCGCATCCTGGAGCTGGCGCGGGAATATCTCACGCTGGACGACATGCTCGACATCGGGCGGCGGGTCATCGGGACCGGCATGATCGGCGGCAAGGCGGTCGGCATGCTCCTGGCCCAGGCCATTCTGAAACGGCATGCGCCGGAGCGGTGGCGCGGGCTTCTTGAAGGTCATGACAGTTTCTATATCGGCGCGGACGTCTTCTACACCTTTTTAGTGCGCAACGGTTGCTGGTGGATCCGGCGCCGTCAAAAAACGGCCAGCGATTTCCTGGAGGGCGCCCAGCAGATCCGGCGGCGCATCATCACGGGGGTGTTCCCCCGCGAGGCCGAGGACGAACTGGCGCGCATGCTGGATTATTTCGGGTGCTCCCCCATCATTGTGCGTTCCAGTTCCCTGCTGGAAGACAATTTCGGCAACGCCTTCGCCGGTAAGTATGAGAGCGTGTTTTGTCCGAACCAGGGCTCCTTCCAGCAACGCCTGGAAGACTTCAAGTCGGCCGTGCGCACCGTTTACGCCAGCGCGATGAGCGAAGACGCCCTGGCCTACCGCAAGTGCCACGGTCTGCTGGACAAGGAAGAACAGATGGGCCTGCTCGTGCAGCGCGTTTCGGGCGTGCAGCGGGCGGACCTGTTCTTTCCGGACGCGGCGGGCGTCGCCTTTTCCTACAACCCCTACGTCTGGCACGAGGACATCGACCCCGAGGCCGGTATCGTGCGCCTGGTGTTCGGCCTGGGCACCCGCGCCGTAAACCGCGCCGACGACGACTACACGCGCATCATCGCGCTTAACGCTCCCCTGCAGACCCCGGAGAGCGGACGTGCGGCAGGGCGGAAATATTATCAGCACAAGGTGGACGTGCTGGACCTCGGCGCCAACCACCTGACCACGATGGATTTCGGCCAGGTACTTAAACGCATAGAAAACGGGCAGTGCACCTCCTGGCGCCTCGTGTCCATGCGCGACCAGGAACTGGAACGGAGAAACCGGCAGGGAGAGCGGCAGAGCGCCTCGCCCCTGTTCATCAATTTCGACCGGTTCCTGAAGGAAACCCATTTCGTCGAGGACATGCGCAACGGGCTGGAAATTATCCAGAAGGCCTACCGGTACCCGGTGGACGTGGAGTTTACCCTGAATTTCGCCGCCGAGAAAGAATACCGCATCAACATCGTCCAGTGCAGGCCCCTGCAGGTGAAAGGGAACGCCCGGGCGGAGGCCCTGCCCGACAATATCCCGGAGGACCGGATACTGCTGCGCTCCTCAGGGCCCGTGATCGGCCAGACGCGGTCGGACGTGGTGGACCGTTTTATCTTTGTCAACCCGGAAACCTACGGGCAACTGCCCGTGCAGGAGCGCCACCGCATCGCGCGCCTTATCGGGCAGTTGACCCACTGCGATGCCGTCTGCCAGCATCCCCAAGTAATGCTGCTCGGACCGGGACGCTGGGGCACATCCACACCTTCGCTGGGCGTGCCGGTGAATTTCGCCGAGATCGAGAACGTGTCGGTCCTGTGTGAAATTGTGGCCATGCGCGAAGACCTGGTGCCCGACGTGTCCATGGGCACGCACTTTTTCAGCGAGCTGGTGGAGATGGAGATGCTTTATCTGACCCTGTTTCCGGACAAGGCGGACTCGGTGCTCGCGTCCCGGTTCTTCCTGGAAGCGCCCAACCACCTCGCGGAGGCGCTGCCGGGCGCAGAGCCCTATGCGGATGTGGTGCGGCTGCTGCACCTGGACGATATCGCCCCCGGCGCCCGGGCGCGGCTTTACGCCGATTCGATGAAGCAGCAGACGCTGTGCTTTATCGAACCGGCCTCCAAGTAAGACAACGGGGGCACAGCGCGAAAGGAATATCAGTCATGAACGAGGAACAGGCCCTGCCTTTTTCGCTGTCCGTCAAGGCCATTGTCATGGATAAGGATAAACGGTGCCTCGTGCTCCGGCGTTCCATGGCGTCAAAAAATAATGCGGGTAAATGGGAGTTCCCCGGGGGAAAACTAAATCCGGGCGAATCCTTCGACAACGCGCTTGAACGCGAGGTACATGAGGAGACCGGCCTGGAAATCACCCTGCTGCGTCCCTTCGACACCGCCATGTCGTCCATCCAAGACCGGCGCGTGGTCTATCTGTTCATGCTTGCCGAAACCGGGACGGATCGGGTGCGCCTGAGCAACGAGCATGACGCGTTCCAGTGGGTCGCTGTGGACCGGCTCGCGGAGGTGGACCTGGCGCGACAGTTCCAAAGCGTGGCGCAGCGCATGGCCGAAGCTGTTCTGAACGGCGCGCTGTGAATGAATTTCGAAACCCAGGGACCGAAAAATAGCGATAACGTCCTGCCCGGACATGCGCCTAAGACTAGGCATGCACCATCTCCAATTCCATGGTAACGATCATGGTGGGGTTTGCGGCCAACCCCATATCGGACAGATCTTCATCCTCGAGATGCAAAGAAACCGCTTCATGCAAATTCGCAATGGTTTCGTCAAGTGTCCGGCCTTGAGTAACGACGGGGATTTCCAGACACTCCGCCACATAACCCGAATTATCTCCGCAACGGACCACGGCCTTTATTGTATGCTGCAATTGCATCGACTCATCTCCTGAATATCAGTACCGCCTTCTGGAAGAAGATCAGTAGTATCCTTTTTTGTATTATACCCCAGCATGAAATCTGTAAGGCCAAAGCACAAAGTATAAGGCTTGACCCACAGCATCGTCCATAGAGGCCTGATGATTAGAATTCGATCACTTTCCGCCAGGCAACGACTTTGATACAATGAAACTATCGACGGCGCGGAATAAGAATCACCGCGTCCTGCCGGGCTGCGAATACATAAGGAGCCTGCGTTCATGTGTTACCGACATTTTCTTGCCGGAATCCTTCTACCGGGCCTGATCTGTTGCGCACAGGCCGGGGCTGAAAACACTTTCACGGCGGCTGCCTCGCCGCAGGAGGAACGGATAAAAGCGTTTTGCATTGATTTTAACTGGGGCCCGGAGGGCTTTGCCAAGCCGGGCATGTGCGCCGGCGCGTCGGCAAAAAAACATTTCGAATGGTACCGGGACATGGGGGTCAACACCATTCAGACCTTCTGCGTGAGCTGTCCCGGATACGCGTGGTACAACAGCGACGTCGCCCCGGTACAGCCGGGCATGGAGGGTGATTTCCTCAAGGAACTGGTGGAACTCGGACACGGGGCGGGCATGCGCGTCATGGGCTATTTCTGTATCGGCGCCAACACCTACTGGAATGAAAAGCATCCAGACCTGAGCCACAACTTCCCCAGCGCCATTTCCATCCCTTTTACCCTGCAATACCTGGACTACCTGGAACGGGTCATCCGCGAGGCCGTCAGCAAGACGGGTATTGACGGCTTCATGATCGACTGGGTCTACAACGCCTCCCATCTCTATCCCGACCGAAAGTATACCTGGCTGGATTGTGAGAAGCAGATGTACACGGAATTATTCAACGAAGCGTTTCCCGGGGACGCAGCCATGGATGAAGGGCGCATCAACGCGTTCAACAAACGCGCCACGGAACGCTGCTGGGACCGCATTCGCAGCGCTACGAAATCGACCAATCCGGACTGCATCCTCTGGCTGACCTGTTATGACCTACAGCATCCCATGCTGAAAGGTTCCCGAATGCTGCGCGAAGTGGATTGGATCATGAACGAACATCCCGACACGGAAAAACTGGCCAATCTGCGCGCCGTCATCGGGCCACAAACAAAAATCATCCAGTGCATCTGCGGCTGGGGCGACCAGCACAATGCGGAAAAGATTATTAACGATCCCGCCTTCAATGCCCTCGGCCTCTACGGGTTCGCGCGCCCCGACCTCACCACCACCCTGCCCCCGGACGACGACTCCGGAAATGCCCGCAATATCGCGGCCATGCGCAAGGCCTTTAATCTGCGGTAGTTGTCGAATGTTCTTTTTGACAGCCCCTCAATAAGACCTTATAATCACCCTTTCCATGGCGACGGAAAACACTGCAACTATGCAATAAAAAAACGGCAGTTGAATTGTGAAGCGGTTTTCGAACCAAAGGACATAAATGACCAAAAGGACAGTAGAACATTCTCCCGGTTGGTGCGTCCTTGACGTCCTTTCGGTCCTTTTTTTTAAGAGATTTTCCCGGCGTTAACAGCCGTTTTTTTTTGGATGAACGCCGGCAGAAACCCAAGCAAATCGTTAGGAAAGAGAAAACAAATGCGTCTTGGAACCTATTTATTAATTGGGGCGTGCCTGTCAACAACGATTTCAACCGCCTGGGCGGAAGACCTGTACACGGTAACCTGGGAATCCCCCAGCGACGGTCCTTCGGGTTCCATGCCTCTCGGCAACGGCGCTTATGGCATCAACCTGTGGGTGGAACCTAATGGCGAGATCTGTTTTTATGTCTCGGGGAGCGGCGCATGGAGCGGCAACGCCCGCCTGCTCAAACTGGGCCGGGTGCGAATAAGCCTCACTCCTACTCCCTTCCGTGAGAACACTCCTTTCCGGCAAGTACTGGACACGCGCCGGGGCGTTGCCACCCTTGTATTCGGCGGGCCGGACGAAGAAACGCACGTGGAAATATGGGTGGACGCCCTGTATCCCGCGATACGCGTATATATGCAAAGCGCCTTGCCCAGGCGCATGCGCGCCGTCGCGGAAACCTGGCGAACCGCTCCAAGAGAACTGCTTCCCGAGGAACGGGGCAGCGCTTATGGACTTGCGGAATCGGGAAAGCCCATTATGGTGGAACCGGACAGATACGCGGAAGGGGTCGCCGACGCCGTCGTACTTTTCCACCGGAATGAACACTCCATCTGGGCGGAAACGCTGCGTCACCAGGGCATGGAACGCTGGCTGGCACAAGGAAAGGATCCCCTGCTGTATCGCACTTTCGGCATGCGCCTGTCCGGGGCGGGATTCCGGTCCGAGGACGCGCGCACCCTCACCGCTGACGAAACACGCGAATGCCTGATAAATGTACACCTGCATACGGCCCAGACTGAAAGCATCGATGCCTGGCGTGAAGCCCTTGAAGACGTGGCGCGGACAGATACCCGGCCTTATGACCAGGCGCTACAAGAGCATTCAGCCTGGTGGGATGCGTTTCAGGAACGCAGCTGGATTCACATCGAAGGCAAGGATGTGGAACATATCAATCGCGGTTATGCCCTGCAGCGGTATATTACGGCCTGCGCGGGCCGGGGCGAATTTCCCATTAAGTTCAACGGCTCCCTGTTTACAGTGGACGCTGTGGAAAACGGGAAGCGCCTTGACGCCGACTACCGTCGCTGGGGCGGGCCATACTGGTTCCAGAACACGCGCCTGGTCTATTGGCCCATGCTTGCCGCGGGCGATACGGAAATGATGTTCCCTCTCTTCAACATTTACCGCGAGATGCTGCCTTTCACGGAGTCCCGCACGCAAGTGTATTTCAACCACGGAGGGGCGTTTTTCCCGGAAACGCTCTATTTCTGGGGCGCTTACGCCAATGACAATTACGGGTACAACCGCGGGGACCTGCCTGTGGGCATCACGGAAAACCGCTATATCCGCCATTACTACGACGGCGCCCTGGAATTGATAATGTTAATGCTCGCCTATCACGCCTACACGGAAGAAAACGCTTTTCTGGAAGAATACGTGTTTCCTTTGGCGGAACCCGTGTTGCGATTTTATTTTGAACATTATGGAACGGATGATCTGGGCAAACTGCGGATATATCCGTCGCAGGCACTGGAAACCTATCAGGACGCAGTGAATCCCATGCCGGCTGTTGCGGGGCTGCAAAGCGTTCTCGAGGGATTACTTGCTCTGCCAGAGGCGTCGACCCGTGCGGAGCAGCGGGTGCAATGGGAGCGGTGGGTCAGCCTGCTGCCCGGGCTGCCCACACGCGAAGAAGAGGGTAAAACGCTGCTCTCAGCTGCCGAGAAAATACTGGAGCAGTCCGCCAATGTGGAGAATCCTGAATTGTATGCCGTATTCCCCTACCGCCGCTACGGCATCGGCAAGCCGGACCTCGACGTGGCGCGCCGCACCTTCGAATTGCGGCGCATAAAGGGGAACACCGGGTGGAACCAGGACGAAACGCAAGCGGCCTTGCTGGGCCTGGCGGAAGAGGCGCGACGCGGTCTTGATGACCGTCTCCGAAGGAAGCACGAGCGTAGCCGCTTCCCGGCCTTCTGGGGTCCCAATTACGACTGGATTCCCGACCAGGACCACGGCGGCAATGCCATGATGGCGCTACAGACCATGTTGCTGCAGGCGGACGGAGACCGACTCTACCTGTTCCCCGCCTGGCCAAAAGACTGGAATGTTTCGTTTAAACTGCATGCCCCCGATAACACCGCTGTCACGGGCATCTACCGTGACGGAAACGTTGTTGAACTTTCGGTAGACCCGGAAATACGGCGCAGTCGACTCATCATCATGACGCCGCAGTAGAAAGCGCAACCAACGAGGAATGACAATATGAATTTTTGGCGATTATTGTCTCTTGCCCTGTGCGTATGCGCGGCGGCGACTGCCGATGACCTGGGCAGCCTGCATTCACTGTCAGAGGAGGTGGCGGTCGTGGGAGCGGATTGGCTGGTAGACCCGATAGAAACAAAAGCGGGCGTCTATCGCGGGCCCGACGGGAAGAGCATGGTTCTTTCCAACGGCCTGTTGCGACGCACCTTTCGCTTGGAACCCAATGCCGCCACTATCAGGTTTGACAATCTCGTATCGGGTGAGGCGTTGCTGCGCGGCGTAAAGCCTGAGGCTGTCATTACGATTGACGGTAAATCAATCGAGGTGGGCGGTCTGAAAGGGCAGCCCAATTACGCCTTCCTGCGCGAGGAATGGCTCAATACCCTCAGCGCCGCACCGGAAGCAATGCGTTTTACGGGCTTTGCCGTCGGGCCCATAGAGGAACGGATGACCTGGAACCGGGTCCGTCATCATGCGCCCGGCATTGCCTGGCCGCCGAAAGGCATACACCTGCGCATGGTGTACGCCATGCCCGAAGGCACAGCTTCGCCGCTACAGGATGTTACCGTATCGGTGCACTATGAGCTGTACGACGGGTTGCCCGTGCTCTGCAAATGGATATCTGTCACCAACACCGGGACCAAGCCGGTCATGCTCGACCGTTTCATCAGCGAGTTACTTGCCGCGGTGGAATACAGTTCCGACGTGGAGGACCGGGCCGGCGCGGCGCGCCACCCGAATATTCTCGTGGAAACGGATTACGCTTTCCTGGCCATGAGTTCCATGAACGCGGGCCGTCATGCCGTGCGCTGGACGCCCGATCCCGACTACGAAACGCAGGTCAACTACGAGCGGAAGAATCCCTGCCTGCTGCAGGTCGGCCCGGATCCCGGCCCGGCGGCAACACTGCAGCCCGGCGAAACCTTTTCCTCCTTCCGGACCTGGTTGCTCCCCTTTGACGGAGACGACCGGGAACGGAACGGTCTCGCCCAGCGGCGGATGTACCGCACCATAGCGCCATGGGTCACGGAGAATCCGCTGATGCTGCACGCGCGATTCTCTAATCAAAAAGCGGTCGAGAAAGCCATCGACCAGTGCGCCGACGTCGGCTTCGAAATGGTCATCCTGACCTTCGGCAGCGGCTTTGATATTGAGGATGACAGCCCGGCTTACCTGGAAAAAATGAAGGGGTATGCGGAATACGCCCATGCCCGGGGCATTGAAATCGGGGGCTATTCTCTTTTAGCCTCAAGAAGCATCGACCCGGAAAATAATATCGTTTCTCCGGAAGATTCCCCGCCCGCTTTCGGCCAATCCCCCTGCATCCAAAGCGCATGGGGACAGGCGTATTTCAAAAAGTTGTATGCGTTTTATGAGCGTACCGGCTTCACCCTTTTAGAACATGACGGCTCCTATCCCGGCGATCTGTGCGCAAGCGCGAGCCATCCGGGGCATCGCGGTCTGGAAGACTCCCGCTGGTCCCAATGGAAAACCATAACGGATTTCTATCACTGGTGCCGCGGCCGGGGCGTCTTCCTGAATGTGCCGGACTGGTATTTCCTGAGCGGGTCGAACAAGACCGGAATGGGCTACCGGGAAACCAATTGGAACCTGCCACGGGATCAGCAGGTTATCCACACGCGCCAGAATATTTATGACGGCACTTGGGAGAAAACGCCCGGCATGGGCTGGATGTTCGTGCCCCTCACCGAGTACCACGGCGGCGGCGAAGCGGCCACTATCGAACCACTTGACGAGCACCTTGACCACTATGAACGCATGCTCGTGAGCAACCTGGCCTTCGGCGTCCAGGCCTGCTATCGTGGCCCGCGTCTTTACGATACGGACCGCACCCGGGACACGGTTAAGAAGTGGGTTTCCTGGTACAAGACACACCGGGACATCCTGGAAAGCGACCTTATCCATGGTCGGCGCGCGGACGGGCGTGATCTTGACTGGATGCTGCATGTGAACCCGCTGTTACCGGTCAAAGGCATGCTGGTCGTATTCAATCCCCTCGACCAGCCCATGGAACGAACCCTGGCCGTTAATCTGTATTATACGGGTTTGAAAGAACGGGCGGTTATTGTCGGGGAATCAGGAGAAGAACAGGAATTGCTCCTGAATCGTAATTACACGGTTCCCATAACGGTCCAAGCGAGTGCATGCGGTTTTACCTGGTATAAGATACGATGAACCTGAAAACGCTTGTTGAAAGAAAGAACCCAAAAGATTAACACGGGTTTTGCCCGTCCCCCGTAGCGTAATGATAAATACGGAGTATAATGGGATGGTCTCCGTCGCGCGTGAAGACCGTGGGCACCCTTGGGACGCTGGCCTACATCGTTATTCCGAAAGATGTACTATGTCAGTCTTTCTTGCCATTTATCCGGATCTTGAGCGCAATGGAATACAGAATAAACAATACAACAATTGCGGTCCTGTTCTGCTTCGAAGAATACGACATAAGGGAAACGACGCAGTATTGCCCGGCGGCACGTTCCTTGTACTTTTGGATAGATAGTCGGTGTGCGCTGAATCGCGGCCAGTATAACCTCCAGACAACGCAGGAATTCCATGCCAAGGCCGACGGATTGTGCCTCGTACCAGCGATAGGCCTGCTCTACATCCTTTTTCGCTTCAGGAAGGAGTAATATCGTTGCGTTCATTGTGATTGCAGTATGTCACGCTTAGCCTGATCCCAAGTCAGCACCGAATCCGGGTTCCGCAAGAAGATTTCTTTGCGTCTCGCCAATTCGTCCTTCTGCCACTGTGGTATCGGGACTTCCGTGTTACTCCGTGCAATGCTATCCCATAAATCCTCTACGAGTTGCAGCCGTTCGGCTACGGAGAGTTTTTCAAGTTCTTCGAGTACGTTTGCCATGATATCATACACTCCTGCTTACGCAATGTTGCGCAAAAGCTATATTTAGCGTTTTTTAAATGTACCACAACATCCTGGGTCGGTTCCAAAGACCTATTATTACTTGGTGCCGAAAGAATATAAGACAATGATAAAATCTTATTCGCCATTGGCCATCTTGTGTAGAAATCCAAACCCACTTCTTAGAGTGCTGTCTGTTTGTAAGGAAAAACCTACCATGAGGACGATTTGGATAATCCTGATGATCATTCTCCTTGTCATAATGAACGCCAGCGCCGCTGATGTGCCCTGGTATGTGATTTCGCTGGTGGGGATGGAGGTCGGGCCCACAGGCGCCCAGTTTGGATACAGCGATCCAGCGGATACACGCTATTGTTCCCGCTTCAACGGCACCGAGATAGTGCAGCACTGTGTTGAGACCAAGAGTGAGTATCTCGTCATGTGGGTACGCGACGGTAATTACGCCTATTACAATTCAAAGCTGCTGCCGAAGGCTCCGGGGCTTGGAGATCGTGACCCGCTCCGGGAGACCGTGGAGGAAGCCGCATCCAAAGGCATGCCCGTGATCGCCTATTGCGTGGTGCAGCAGGGCGGCCATTTCCTGAAAGAACATCCGGAATTCGAGATGCGGGATGTGAACGGCGCGCCCATTGGCCGTTTCTGCTATAACTCCGGGTATCTCGATGCCATGAAAGGAATCGTCGCGGAACAGTTGGCCTACGACATAGCGGGTTTTCACATTGATATGCTGGACCAGGGCTTCGGCCCGCCATACGGCTGCTGGTGCGACGTCTGCCGCGCGCAATTTGAAAGCGAGTACGGCCGCAAGATGCCCGCCGGGATTACCTGGGACGAAGACTGGGATAAGTTCCTTGAATTCCGTTATAAGAGCAGCGAACGTTTCATGCAAAGCCTGTGCGCATTTATCAAGTCCGTCAAACCGGAAGCAACCGTGGATTTCAATTATCACGGGAATCCGCCCTTCTCCTTTGAAGTGGGGCAACGCCCGGTTCAGCACGCGGATAATGCCGATTTCGTCACGGGCGAAACCGGCGTCTGGGGATTCAGCGCCCTGACTGTGGGGCTGAATGTCGCTTTCTATCGGGCTGCAACGCCCGGCAGGCCGGTGCAAGTGGCCATGCAACGGGGTGTACGCATGTATCATGACCAGACCACGCGTCCCCTGGCGGATATGCGCTGGGAATTGTTATCCCTGCTGACCCACGGCGCTTTTGTCACCATGGTCGACAAGACGGCATTTGACGGCGCCCTCGATACCCAAGCGTATAAACGCATCGGCAAGGCTTTTGCCGAGGTTCACGCAAAACGTGCCCACTTCGGGCAGTCCCCTCTTGCCGATGTGGGCATATACTTCAGTCATAGAACCCGTGACTGGATCGGCAGGGAGAAACCCTCCGACTACTTCGCCGCTTTTCAAGGTGCGCACAAGGCTATGGTTTATGAGCATATTCCCTGGGGCGTTATTCTGGATGAAAACGCAGACCTGGATACCCTGCGCCGCTTCCCGGTAATCCTGTTGTGCAATGCGGGCATTATCAGTCCGGGAGAAATGGAATTGTTTTCCACTTATGTGCGGGACGGCGGCAAAATGATCGTAACGGGATTGTCGGGGTGTTATGATCACATGGGTGTTCCAGTGCAAAGCAGCTCACTAGAATCTCTTATCGGAGCTCGTTTCAAAGGTTCCTTACCTTCCCTCGACAACTGGGTACGCCTGTCCGCGGACATGCCGGAAACGCTGCGCGGGGGAATAGATCCTGATTGGGCTTTCCTCGTGAAAGGCCCTGCCGCCATTTACGAGCCGACCGGCGCCCAGGCCTATGTTGAACTGCTTAAGCCGTACAGGACCACACGGCAGATGGAAGGCAAGGAAGGCACGGAATGGCCCATGAGCGCTGACACACCGGTAGGCCCCGCCCTGCTGTTAAACCGGGTCGGGGACGGTGAAGTGCTCGTTTTTGCGGCTTCACCGGATTACGCCACGGCCAGCGAGCATGCCATTACCGAAGCCAGGCGGCTGCTTGCCGCCGCGATGGACTATCTGCACCCTACGCGCCGCGTGCGCGTCCGGGCGCCCCTGACTGTCCAGTCCGTTGTTACCGACGATCCCCCGGCACGTCTGCTGCGTGTGCATCTTATATGTTACAACAGCCCGCCACAGACAACGCCTCCTAACAATCGTCCCTATATCATTCCCGGCCTGATTGAAGACGTGCCCTCGTATCGGGCTGAGATCGAAGTTGCGGCCGCCATCCAGAAGGCAACGGCATTCAATCCGGAAACCCAACTGAGTCTTGAGGGCAACACCATCCACGCCGTTGTAAACGATATTCACGAAGTACTACTGATATCCTATTGAGCGGTCCGCCTGTCGGGCGCTTCCACAGGGCGACGGCCCCGCATCAAACAGCCCCATCAACAAAATACTTTCCGCCCTACTGATTCCCAGATTACTTCAGCGCCGCCACGATATCTTCGACGTCCTTCCAGACCTTCTCGTGTTGGTCGGTCCTGGTCGGTTTTTTGTCGAAGATGTCGGCGAGAAAGGGAGAATCTTCCGAAAACTGGGCGTAACTGAGTGTGCCTATCGGATCCTTTGCGCCTGCCGGCGGCGGCGTGTAAAATGCCAGGGAAGCAACCCCGTTTTTGCGCCAGCAGAATACCGCCACCGGCTGTTCCTCCGGAGAACCCGGGTAGACCAGGATGCTCTTGCGCTCATACGGGCGGCCGTGACGCTTCATGACCGATGAAAGAAAACTGAGCGCGTGGGCGCGCATGACCGCAGCCTCGCCCTTCCAGACGGCCACCAGTTCATAGAGGCTGCCTTCTTTAAACCCGAAATTGGCGAAACTGTAATGGCCGAGGAAGGGATCCTGATCGTGTACGATCAGCATGGCGCCGGGCGTTTCTTTGGTCACCGGCGTGCCGCGCAGGGCGTCATCGCTGTAGACCGCCTCCGGGTGCGTATCGACAAAGACATCGAAAGCCATTCCTATGCCTGCGCCGCGCAACACTTTTTCTATTCCTTCGGCCGTTTCTCCGCTCGACGCCGGGATGGCGTATGACACGCACAACGCCAGGGCGCTTAACAAGGCAAGGATTCGCATGACAGATGCTCCTGATAAGGGGAAAAGGGCGCGGTCAGACAGTGACGGACACCTTTTCCTCCATGATGGTAACGTTACGGACACCTTTATCGCCCAGCCCGGAGCGAAGCGCTTCCAGCGACGCCGGTTCCCCATGCACCAGCAAAACCTTCTGATGTTTGCCCGGGAAACGCGCCCCGAAATCAATCAGTTCGGAGCGGCCGGCGTGGGCGCTGAAGGCGTTCATGATCTTCACTTCGGCTTTCAAGGGGCGTTTCACGCCGAAAATTTTAATTTCCGGCTGCCGTTCCACGATCCGGCGGCCCAAGGTGTTCTCGGCCATAAAGCCCACAATCAGAATGGTGTTGCGCGGGTCTTCGCAGTTGTTCCGCAAGTGGTGCAGTATACGGCCCACTTCGCACATGCCCGAAGCGGAGATGATGATACAAGGCTCCTTGAGCGTGTTAAGACGCATGGAATCATCCGCGTTCCGGACATACTCGATGTGGTTGAGTTCAAAAGGATCGCCGGCCGTACTCATTACCTGTTTGGTTTCCCGGTCGAACAACTCCGTGTGGTAGCGAAATATTTCCGTGATATTTACCGTCAGCGGGCTGTCGACATAAACCGGGATCGTGGGAATAGCACCATTCATTTCCAGGCGTTTCAGCGCGAATACGATTTCCTGGGCGCGTTCCAGCGCGAAGCTGGGAATGATGATTTTGCCACCCCTTCGGATGGTCGCCAACACTACCTCGGCCAGCTGCGCTTCCATGGCTTCAATGGGGTCATGGTCGCGGTCGCCGTAGGTGCTTTCCATAATGACGGTGTCGGCATCCTCGGGCACCCAGGGATCGCGGAGCAGAGGCATGTTTTTCCGGCCGAGATCGCCACTGAAAAGCAGGCGCCGCTCCACGCCATCTTCCTTGTAGTCCACCACCACCATGGCCGAACCGAGCACATGTCCAGCGTCCTGAAAGGTGACAAACACATCCGGAACCACTTCAAAACGATCCCCATAGGGATACCCAACGAAATGCCGCATCGCTTCATAGACATCTTCTTCTTCATACAGCGCCGGAACAAATTCACGGTTTTTCTTCTGCAGCCATTCCGCGTCCCGCTTCTGGATGTTCGCGCTGTCCTGCAGCATCACACCGCACAGGTCATGGGTGGCCGGCGTCGTGTAAATGCGCCCCCGGTAGCCACTCTTATGAAGCATGGGAACCGTGCCCGTGTGGTCGATATGGGCATGGCTCAGCACCACCGCGTTCAGTTTTTCCGAGACGAAAGGAAAGGACCGGTTCTTTCGGGCGGTTTCTTCGCGTTTGCCCTGGAACATACCGCAATCCAGGAGGATACGGTAGCCGTTGATTTCGAGAAGATGCTTGGAACCGGTGACACCGCCCGCGGCGCCGTAAGACGTAATTTTCATCCGTGTATCCTTTTAGTCTGAGTCATGGCATCACCGGCGGCATGGCTACATCTTTCCAGCCGCCCTTGACACGATTATTCATGCGCTGGTCGCGCTTACGATTTCGGGCCTGGCAGATAACCGCCTACGCTTCCTCCACCACCGTATAGCCCAGGGCATCCGCCAAGGCAAACACCGGTTCTTTCAAATCGCCGTAAAAAGTGACCCGGTGCCATCCCCACTGGTCCCATTGGGTGAACAGCTTTTCGATGTCGCCAATGGGCTCCGCGCACAATTTTGTGCGGCAAGCGCGGTCGTCGGGATCGTTGGCCACGGCTTTCGCCTGATGAAACAGAATTTCTTTGCGTTCTGGGCTTACCTCAAGTGAGGTTGTCATATAACCGCTCGGCAACAGGGAACGGACCGCGGCGCCCTGTCTGTCCTCTGAGTGGGTCAGTATGGAGAAGGGGTTTTCTATTCCCGCAGGGCCAAACGCCCGGTTTGAAGCCACGCAGTGGGCATAAATAATCTGACGTTTCGCGGTGTCCACCACCGGGTCAGAAATATACCCCGGCCGGCCCTGGGTAAGAGCCGTAAAGGTGGTCATGGTGGCCGTGGAACGCACGTCCGCTTCACAGGCGCCCACAAGACCTTCGTTGTTCAACTCGTGGAAACCGAGACAGGGATAGGCGTGAATATGATTGCCGTAGAAACCGCCCAGGCAGTTAATCGTTATCGCGTTGGCGTCGTATTTGGCAAGGAGGGCTTTATTGGCGAGATACATGGCCGCCGACGTTTCCAGCGTTTCCCGCGTGACATCCGTAATAGAGGATGCCCGTTTTTCCCATCGGTCCGCAACTGCCCGCGCTTCATCCTTGTCGGCGGATTCCCACAAGGCATTCAACTCTGAAAAGGCTACCTGGACCATGGGAATACCCATATAGGGGTCAAGCGCCTTGGATTCCTGGTCCCGCACCACCAAAATTTTGGAGGTTTTCATCCGTTCAATGCATTCGGTGGTCGACAGGGTTTTAAGCGGATCGGGAAGGCAGCCTAGGTCCCCGGGCGGAGGTGTGCAACCCCGGCGCGCTTGCGCGGTGGCGGCAACAAAGGCTGCAGGGGCGCCGCCATCCAGCACGGTCTTAAAACATTTCACCGCCGCGATCACATCATCCATGCGTGAAGAAGCGGCAAAACCCACATTGGGAGTTTGCTTACGGAGAAAATCCGCCGTATACACGAGGAAACCGCCGCTGCCACCGAACTGGAAGTCCACGTAAAGCGTGGGTTTTCCGGTTTCCGCGACAGTCTGGACGACACGATTCCAGCAGTTCAACTGATACACGATGTACCCTAATATGGATTCCGGGGCGTCTTCTTTAATAATGGCGGCCGCCTCTTCGGGCCCCGTGGCCATTGACGGCACGAATTCGAATTCAGGACAGCTGTTGGCAAGGACGGTGTTGATCTGTTCCATAACCGGGCCGAAGGCGAAACCCACATTCGGCCAGTCCGGGCCAGGCTGTGTTTCCGCATGAAGCGAATACAGGATCCGAATGCGGGGTTTGTTTCCCGCGGACGCTGCGAATACCGGGCGCGACGCGGTCATCAGCCCCAGAGCCCCAGCGCAGGCAGCACAGCCGGAGGCCAGGAAATTACGCCTTGATACACCGCAACACGCACAGCCGGTCAGGATAGGTGTGGATTCCATGCTCAGATTCCTTCTCAAAAAGGGTTTATGGTGCCCAAACAAGGTACAGCCTGAAGACCATACTATACGTTCAATCCTTTCTTGGCATCAACTTTTTATAAAAACGGCTTTGCGTAAAAACGATCCTTATTATATCAATCTCCCTGTAATTTCACCTGTGTTTCCGGACACGGCAGGAACATTAAGGATATATCATTTAAATTGTGGTAGAATCAGTTCGTCTCGGTTTCTTAACCGGGACTGATGAAAAATGCCCATGTGTACGTATGGAGCAATGGAGTCTTTCATGAAAATCTGTAACCCGACACATTTCCTTGTCACCTTAACTTTTTTATACAGTGCGGCACAGTGCATTGAGCCGACTTCAGCCGGTGCGGACACCGCCGGTACGGAGTGGCAGGCGGGTGTGGCCCGTGTCGATATCACGCCAGAAGAACCTTTATGGCTTGGGGGGTACGCAGCACGAACGAAGCCGGCGGAGGGTACCTTGCACCCCCTGTGGGCAAAAGCCCTGTCCCTCAAAGATTCGGCGGGGAACCAGGCCGTGCTGGTGACCACGGACATCCTGGGATATCCCAGGGACGTGGCGGAACGGATCCGCGCACGGATCGAACAGGAATATGGTCTTCCCCGGGCAAACCTGATCCTCAGCGCTTCGCACACCCACAGCGCCCCCGTGATTGGCGCGTCACTGAAATGCATCTATGCCTTCGATGCCTCGGGAGAACAAAAATTAACCGACTATACGGAACAATTCGAGGACAAGGTAACAGCCCTTGTCGGTGAAGCGCTGGCCAAAATGGCGCCGGCATCTCTCGAATCCGGAAACGGCACCGCCCGCTTTGCCGTCAACCGGCGCAGCAACAAGGAAGGCGCCTTGACCGCGACCAGTCCGCTTCAAGGCCCCAATGACCATGCGGTGCCGGTTTTAAAGGTTATGCGAACGGACGGCGCCGTTGCGGCGATCATCTTCGGCTATGCCTGCCATGCGACAGTTCTGGACGGGTATCAGTGGAGCGGCGATTATCCCGGGTTTGCCCAGGCCGCCCTGGAAGCGCAATATCCAACCGCCACCGCCCTGTTTTTCGCGGGCTGCGGCGCCGACCAGAACCCCCTGCCCCGGCGAAGTGTCGCTCTGGCGCGTCAATACGGCGTCACGCTGGCGGCAGCGGTCGCTTGTGTGCTGGAAGGAACCATGACACCCCTGCCCCCCACACTGATAACAGGATACAAAGAAGTGGACCTGGCGCTGGAATCCGTGCCCGATGAAGCCGCCCTTCGCCAACGCGCGGAAAGCACTTCCGGCTATGAGCAACGCTGCACGGAAGACCTGCTTGCCCGGGTTACCCGTGAAGGAAGCCTCCCGGCTTCCTACCCGTATCCCGTACAAACCTGGCAGATGGGCGGGCAGACGCTAGTCGTTCTTGGCGGGGAGGTTGTGGTGGATTATGCCCTTGCCATCAAGGAGCGCCTTGGACAGAACGCCTTTATCATGGCGTATGCCAATGATTTAATGGCGTACATTCCTTCGGAACGTGTTCGGGAAGAAGGAGGCTATGAAGGGCAAGGCGCGCAAATTATTTACGGGTTACCAAGTCCCTGGGCGGACGGACTGCAGGAGCGCATTCTCAGCGAAATATGGAATCAGGCGGGAATAAAATAGGCGGTGCTCCCGCTGAAATTTCAAGGTAAACGCGGTCATGAATGTTCGTTTACTCAGGTTACGGGCACAAGATTCCTCACAGAAGGTATTTAAGCACGGCCTATAATATGATAGGATAAGAGTTAAAGATGTGGCATTTTTAACCGTTTCCCGTTACGAAAGCATTTTTGGGTGAAACCAACCGGCTTAGCGGGGAGATTGGGAACCATGGGTATTTCTTTGTCCGGCATTACGCACGCAGGACAAAACCTGCGCAAACCCGTGCTGTTGACTTTATTGGGGGTTTGCATTGAGATTGAAGTTGTAATCGCGAGTTTTATACTGAGTGAGGTATGGCGAGAGTGGGGACGCGGGCTTTTCGGTTCCACTAAAATCTATCACCAGTGGCATCAAGGCAATTCCTTACTTGGCCTGTTCGGTTCCCTTATCCTGGTTTTGGGTGTGACTTCATTTAGCCGGAAACTGCGCATCAGCCGCGCGGCTTTAAACTGGGTTTATGTTGCCGGCGGCTTCCTTATTATCCTGAAGTCCTTCGATGTGGTAAATACAGTCTTTGTGGATTACATGGACCGCTTGTTTGAGTCCTATCCGGATATGGATAGTTTCATTAACAATCTGCTTATATTATGCGGTTGCCTAACTGTGCTGGTCGGCCTCATGTGGGCTATGTATGATATCAGCCGTCTGAACATCACCCTTTCCGAACAGAACGCCCAGCTGGACCGGGAAATGCAAGAGCGCTCAGACACGGAATCACGGCTTTCCGTTCAGGAAAAGCGCCTGTCCTCAATATTACAGGCCTTGCCTTCGCCTGTTTTTCTGTTAAATATAGATGGTTTCATACTGGCGCATAACAAGTTTTTTGCCTTGCTGTGGGGACGGGGGGAAGAGAATTTGGTGGGTCTGCACCTGAGGCAGGTACTGCCGGAAGCATTGTTTGAAAGGGGAAAGTCCTTCTCAATGCGGGTGTTTGAAAGAAATGCCCCCGAGAATTACGTTGTAAACATCAGCAACCGGACTTACGAAATCAATACCTATCCCACCATGGACGAGGAAGGGAACGTCCCTTCCATCACGGTGCTTGCCCTGGACATTACGGACAAACTCCGCGGAGAAGAAGAGCGGCGCCTGCTGCAGGAAGCCGTAAACAGCGCCGCCGAAAGCATTATCATCGTGGATGAAACCGGCCTGATCGAATATGTCAACCCCGCCTTCGAGGAACAGTCCGGCTATTCCCGAAAAGAAGTTCAAGGTCAGCTTTATAACCTTATGCATAGTGAGGCGCTTGATGAAGCGTTGATCCAGGAGATAAAGGACACCCTAGAACAGGGCAAGTCCTGGCGCGGCCGCCTGATAAGCCAAAAGAAGGATGGCGCGCTCATGTATGAAACCGCCACCATTTCACCCATAACGAACCAGGACGGCGTCATCAAGCATTACGTGTCCGTAAAACGGAATATCACCCGGGAACTGCAGTTGGAACAACAGTTGCAGCAGGCGCAGAAACTGGAGGCCCTGGGCACCATGGCCGGGGGAATCACCCATAACCTGAACAACGTACTTGCCATTATTCTCGGCCGGTCCGAACTCGGCGCGCAAATGCTGGAGGCGGAAAATCCCGCCCGGGAAAATTTTGAAATCATCATGCGCACCGCGGCCCGCTCCTCCGACATGATCAAACGGTTGTTGACTTTTTCACGCAAACAGGCCGGGGGAATGAAGCCCGTGGAAGTCGCTCCCCTGATCCGCGAACAACTGAGCCTGATGCGCAATTATCTTCCGAGCAATATCACTATCCTTGAAGCCATTTTGCTGGACAAGGAAATCATCATCGCAGACGCGGTGGAATTGCAGCAGGCTTTCGTGAATCTTATCAACAACGCAAACTATGCGATGCAGCCTGAAGGCGGCGAACTCGAAATCGGACTGGATAAAGTTTGCATTGACAATGAACTGCTCGCCACCACGGGCATGCTCAGCCCGGGCGATTATGTACGCCTTCGTGTCCGCGACACGGGCTGCGGCATGGACAGCGACACGCAGATGCGCATGTTCGATCCGTTCTTTACGACCAAGGCGGCGGATGAGGGCACCGGCCTGGGACTGCCCATGGTGCATGGGAGCGTGCTGCGCGCAGGAGGACAGATCCAGGTGGAAAGTGCGCCCGGCAAGGGCACTGAAATAAGCCTTTATCTGCCCGCGGCTGAAGAAACGGCACGAGGCATTGAAGAGGCCTCGCTGGAAATGCCGGTTTCGGGAAGGGGTATTACGGTCATGGTGGTGGATGACATGGCGGATTTTTCTGACTTGCTCACCATGAACCTGGAATATTTCGGTTTCGAAGTATGCTCCTTTTCGGATCCCGAAGAGGCAATGGCCTTCTTCAGCGACAACCCGGACATGGTCAAAGTCGCCGTGCTGGACTACATGATGCCCGGGATGAACGGCAAGGATCTCGGCGCTGCGTTAAAGAACATCCGGCCCGGGCTGCCCCTGGTGTTGCTAAGCGGTTATGCCTGCGGTATTACCAACGAAAACGCGCGCGATTTCGGTTTCAGTGCCATGTTTGACAAGCCGGTTGAAATTTCCACGCTTGCCCGAATGCTAGCGAGTCTGGTTTCCCAGTCCTGACACTCGCGTGGGATCCGGAAATCCCGGTTCGTCCCGCCACTTGTGGGCCCTGTTTTTTGTATGGTACAGTGAGGCTGCCGATTTCACGTTGGTCCTGCGCAAAGACGGGGCCGGTGTTCCTGGCGATAAAGGTGCCCAGATGAAATCCCAACTGATTCCTTCTCTGCTTCTGGCAATACTTGCGGCGGCATGTCCCTCTATGGGCACGGCGGATGACCAGCCTGAAAACCGGCCGGACGCCCGGCACCACCAGCGCCTGGTGGAAGACGACTGGCAGCTGCAGGAAGCGCGTCAGGGCCGGAACGCGGGAAGCCTGGAGGCGGTGCGCGCCGCCATGGTCAGGGCGGAAGCCCTGTACCAGGATCTTTCCGGGGTTGCCGGGATGGAAGACTGCCGGGAACAAATGGAACTGTTCGCCCGACAAGTGGGCCGCGCCGAAGCCATGGAAGACAGCGAACGCCTGGCGCTTTATTACGCCCTGCGCTGGTTCACCCGCGAACTGGCGTTGCAGAATCCGCTGATCGCCGACACACCCCTGGTGTTCATGCAACGGCGCCGTTTCATCTGCCAGATGCTGCATGAATATCTCGGCTATTATTATGATTACGGGGATATTGAAGGGGGCGGTGTCTTCATCCTCGAACAGCCCGGCAAGTCCTTTGCCGCGCGCGAACTGGTCCGCGGACGACTGCCACGGGGCAATTACACTACCCTGGCGCTTTCTTATGACGCAAAAACCATCCACTTTGCATTCGCGCCCCGCGCACCCGGGGAAAAACCGGATTTCTATTCCGGTGAACGCCGCTGTTTTCATTTGTACAGCATGGACAGCGACGGAAACAACCTGCGGCCGCTGACGGAAGGACCTGACGACGATTTTGATCCCTGCCCGCTGCCGGACGGCGGCATCGCGTTCATGTCCACCCGACGGGGCGGTTTCACGCGCTGCAACAACCCCTGGGAACCGCTGCCCGCCCACACGCTGCACCGGCTGGACCCGGACGGCGCAGTCCGTTGCCTGTCTTATCATGAGACCAGCGAGTGGCATCCGCAGGTGCTCCATGACGGGCGGATCGCCTACATCCGATGGGACTATGTGGACCGTTCGGCGGCGCATTTCCACGGCATCTGGGCCACCAACCCCGACGGGACCGAAACGCGCCAGATTTTCGGCAATTATACGCAACGGATCAACGCCTGTTATCAGCCGCATCCCGTGCCGGGTTCCCGCCGTCTGGCCTTTCTTGCCGGGGCCCATCACGCCAATGTCGGAGGATCACTTGTACTATTCGACCCCGCCAAAGCCGCCTTCGACCCCGCGACCGGGGAAGACGATTTCGGTTCCCTTGAACCGTTAACGCCGGAGGTATGTTTCGCGGAGACGCCGGACGTGTGGCCTGAATCCTATTTTCACAGCCCCTGGCCGCTTTCAGAAGGCTATTTCCTCATCAGTTTCTCTTTTGATCCCCTGCCAGGCATGAGCGCCCGTACGAAAGAAGACACCGAAACGGGCATCTATCTGTGGGACCGGTTTGGAAACCTGGAACTCCTGTACCGTGAGCCCGGCATCTCCTGCATGTATCCACTCCCCTTGAAACCACGGCCGATACCGCCCGCGCTGCCAAGCCGGCTTGATCCAACACTGGGCGATTCAGGAGAGTTTTATCTCGCCAATGTGTATGAAAGCCATTTACCATTCCCTAAAGACCGGCCGATCCACGGCTTGCATATTTATCAACTCCTGCCCAAAAGTGAAACGCATGTGGCCAACCAGCCGCGTATCGGGTATGCCAATGCGGAATCCGCCCGGATGCTGCTGGGTTTCGTGCCGGTCGAAAAGGATGGTTCCGCCCGTTTCAAGGCGCCCGCCGGGAAACCGCTCGCCTTTCAGGCCGTGGATGAATCCGGCCGAGCGGTGCAGGGTATGCGCAGCGCCGTGTACCTGCAGCCGGGCGAACGCCGGAGTTGTGTGGGCTGCCATGAATCTCCGGAACGATCCGGAACTGTTCCCTTAGGAAAACAGATCGCCTTCGGCCGCGGGCCTTCCGAGATTACGCCCGGCCCGGACGGCGTCATGCCGTGGAGTTTTCCCAGGCTGGTGCAACCGATTCTGGACACGCACTGCGTCCGCTGCCATGGCGAAGCGGGCAATGCAAGACCATGCCTTGAGGCGAAGGTACAGGACGAATTTACTGAGGCTTACACCGTGCTGAAACCTTACGCGCGCTGGTACGAATGGGGCGGGGAAAGCATCAGCATAATTGTAACCCGTCCGGGCGAAATGCCCGCCGACGTGAGTCCATTGACCGCCATACTGAATGATGCCAATCACGCGTCCGAACTGCGCCTGCCCGAGGCCGCGCAGCGAATCCTGTACTTGTGGCTGGACGGTAACGCGGCGTTTTACGGAACCTACTCGCCGACCGAGCGGCTCGCCCAGTTTGAAGGCAGTAAGGTGCCGCCTCCCGCGCTGCAGTGAGTGAGGCGCACTGTGGACGATATGGACAGTATGGACGATATGGACAAGATGGACCGCGCGCTCGCACTTTGCCTTAAACGGGTGCGCGCCTGTCGCCGTTGCGCAGCCGCGCTGCCCTTGGGTCCCCGGCCCATTGTGCGCGCCCGAATCACAGCGCGTATCCTCATCGTTGGGCAGGCGCCCGGCCTCAAGGTGCATCAAACAGGTATCCCATGGAACGACCCGAGCGGGGACCGCCTGCGCCGCTGGCTCGGCCTCGACCGTGAACAATTCTATGATGAGTCCCGGATCGCCATCATCCCAATGGGCTTGTGTTATCCTGGTCGCAACCCACAGGGAGGTGACCTGCCGCCGCGAACGGAATGCGCTCCGGCATGGTTTCCTAAACTGCTCCCCCTCCTGCCAACTATTGCAACAACGATCCTTGCCGGCGCCTATGCCCAGAATGGGTACTTGGGTGAAAAGACAAAACCCACTCTGACGGAAACTGTCCGGAACTGGCGCGCCTATGCACCGGAATACTTCCCGCTCCCCCACCCCTCGTTCCGTAACAATCAGTGGCTGAAAAACAACCCCTGGTTCGAAGAGGAACTCGTGCCCGCGTTAAAGGCGCGGCTCCGCGAAATACTCAATTACTAGGACGGGAACAAATTGGCTGCAAATACGCTGGCGGAATAGAGGTTTTACTTTTCAATAAAACTAAGGATACGAAAAATAACCTCTTTTTATACCGACCGATCTAATCAGTAATAATTTGCAAAAACGGTTGGGATAGGATAAAATAAATTCAATTTGACCGTAGCGTGTGAAACTGTAGATGGGAGGGTGAGAAGGGGTATGGGGAACGCGATTGGGCGTGTTTTTCGATCATGACAGGACATATTTTACAGTTGCAGAAAATAAGAATAGTTGAAACAAACAGAAGGAGGCAATAATGATGAAGAAAAATGTGTTTATCTGCGTGTTGATTCTGGCGATTACAGGTCCGGCCTTTGCCGTGCATACCCCGGTACCGGATATGGATTCCTGTCCACCAACAGTGGACGAATACGGCACACCCATCAACTGGAACTTTGTTCCGCTGCCCCTGTTCAATATCAATGTGCTTGGCAGTACTGTAAATTTTACACCCATTGCCGGACAAGTGGACTTCTGTGCCTATACGGACATCATCTTTTGTTCCCTGGGACCTGTGGGGGATTTGGTACCTGAGGTAATGGCTTTTGCCAACCTGGTGCAATGCAACGGATTTAAACGGATTTACGAATGGACCTGTCCCTGCACAAGTACGGTACAAACAGGCGTGGTGCCGGACGGTGAATGTGTCACTTATGTTGAAGGAGAGACTTCGGAAGGGGAGATCGCATGTCAGCAAGAGTGGGTGCGGGGCAGTCTGGTCGAAAGTATCCCCGTGCACATGGATATCAATGGTCCTATTGACTTACAGGCGGAACTGCCAGTCACCGGCAACGGCATTCCGGACGGCCAGTATGAGCTTGGAATTCTTGCGGCCATTTACAATGACGATACCCATCCCCTGCATGCAACCGTGGTTGCCGCCTATCAGGCGAACTATAAGGCGGTCAAAGATTTAATTGTGGATGCCCTTGCCGCCGCGAATTTAAAAAATGACAAAGACCTTCGCCCGATTGTACAATCCGTCGCGCCCTATCTGGTAAGGGCTTTAAGCTCGATTCTGGCCGGCTTTGCCACTATGGCTGATCCCCAAACTAATATGGCGCTCGACCAGTTGCTTTTGCTGCTGGCGGAAATTGGTATTGCCCCGCCCGAGGGCGGCATAGCCGGGATTGCGACAGGTATTCCCGAACTGGGGCCGGAAGGCGACGCGGACGGCGGCGGCGCCACCAACCGTCAGGAGTATGAATACTTTGTAACAGTACTCGGCTATGGTCCGGCCGAGTACGTGGCCGCCGCTCTTGATCCCGCACAGGAACCGCCCGTGGAGAATGAAGGCGAAACTGAAACAGAAGGCGAAGGCGAAGCGGTGCCTGAAGGGGAAGGCGAAATCGTCGCCGAAGGTGAAGTGTCGTCCGAAGGCGAGGGCGAAGGGATGAGTGAAGGCGAAGCCCCATACGAAGGTGAACCCTCCGGGGAAGGCGAGTTTGAATCTGAAGGCGAGATACCGGCCGAAGGGGAAATCGTTGTAGAAGGCGAGGGTGAAGCCGCTGCTGAAGGTGAAATCGTTGACGAAGGCGAGGGTGAAGCCGCTGCTGAAGGCGAAATCATTGAAGAAGGCGAGGGTGAAGCCGCTGCTGAAGGCGAAATCGTTGAAGAAGGCGAGGGTGAAACCGCTGCTGAAGGCGAAATCATTGAAGAAGGCGAGGGTGAAGCCGCTGCTGAAGGCGAAATCGTTGAAGAAGGCGAGGGCGAAGCGCCTGCAGAAGGTGAAGGCGAAGCGCCTGCAGAAGGTGAAGGCGAAGCGCCTGCAGAAGGTGAAGGCGAAGCGCCTGCAGAAGGTGAAGGCGAAGCGCCTTCAGAAGGTGAGGGTGAAATCGTTGCCGAAGGAGAAGGAGAAGCACTTGCAGAAGGAGAAGGTGAAGTCATTGCCGAAGGAGAAGGAGAAGCACTTGCAGAAGGAGAAGGTGAAGTCATTGCCGAAGGCGAAGGAGAAGCACCTGCAGAAGGTGAAGGCGAAGACGAGACTTCCAGCTGCTGCGGCACCTCTGGGAAAGACATGAACATCAGGAAACTCATGGACCGCACCATCGGTGATTGGTTATTAATCGGCATGAGTCTGTTGGGATTGACGGCATTCTCCCTTGTCCGTAAATAAACTGTTTCATGACACAATAATGAATTTCCTCGGAGGAAACATTTTTCGGCGTGAGTTGTACCCTATGTAGCGGTATGCGCGATGCCCTATTCATTAGGGAGCCTTTACCGAAGGCTCTTTCTTAAGAAGCAAATGTTTTGGCCACCTCGAAATGTCTTAATCGGCAGGTCATCCCGCGTTCGGGTTGCGGCTGTGTGCTGCGAGGGACGAACGAAACTGACAGTTGGGCGTGCTTGACGTACGTTTTTGGCGCTTTCACCAGGGTGCCCCCCAAGTAGTGGATAACGCCCTTGGTACCAGTGACATAGACAATAGGGTATGGTATACGGCAAGGAATGACATGGGTTCAAACACATGTTTATTCACAATAAGTTGCACTGCAAAATGTATTTGACATAAATTTGAATAAACTGTATATTAACTGTGTTAATGGATGAGTGCGGTTAGAAAATCTTCGTTCTTTGGGTTGAAGCCAACAATTTAAAAAGGGATGCACCATGAAAAAGATACTGGTAAGTGTTTTGGGTCTTGCGATCTGCCTGCTGCCGATGGCGGTATTTGCCGCTCCCGGTGATGTGCCCATGCCGGATACGGTCCTGGAGGCTGCCGTTGAAGCGGAAATCGGCGATGACGGGGTCAGCGGCGCTGTGGACAGCACCCTGCTGCTGAACCTCGTCCAATTGGGCGGGCTCGATGATTTTCCCAACCAACTGGTCACCGGCGTAACGGACTTAACGGGGCTGGAAGCGGCAACAAATCTCGAGTTTTTGCTGTTGTTAAACGGTGATATCGACAGTCTGGAACCAGTTGCGGATTTGCCCGCCTTAACCGGCCTGGCCCTGTTCGATATGGGCGTTGAGGACGCCGATGTGGCGGAACTTGCCGCCGGAACCGCTGAACCTGTTGCGTTACTGATTTCAAACCTGGGAACAGGAACTCCGAACGACCTGACCACCACGGGTATTAATAGTATTGGTCAGATCGGCAGTATTGTGGAACTGTCTCTGTCGGGCTTGGGAAATGAATTTGACATCTCAGGTTTAAGCACCTTGTCGCTGGGGGATTTGGGTTTTGGTCTTGGACTGTCCATGGACGGCAATACCATTGTGGACGGGTTTGAAGTTATCGCCGGGTTTACAGGCCTGACGGCGCTTTCACTTGGCCAAACAGGCATTACCAGTGCAGACTTGGACCTCGTTGACTGGTCCCTGATGACCAGCCTGGGGGAATTGCTGCTGCCCTTCAATGCCATTACGGATATTTCCATGTTGCTGGATCTCGGAGCTCCGTCCGGCGCAATTATAGACCTTGCCGGCAACCCCCTTGATAATGCCGCTGTATGTACGCATATCCCCGCGTTAGTAACTGCCGGTTATACCGTTTTGGATGGCCAGGTTCTCCCCTGTGGTTCCCCAGTACTTACCCTGACTCTGAACGGTGTAGGCGAAATCAATCCCGCGCCAGGTGAGTACCGCTATGAGGTCGGTACGGAAGTGTTTCTAAATGCCAACCAGATCAGCGGCGGTGGTGTTTTTTCCCATTGGACTGGTGACGTGGCGGATCCTAGCAACCCGAACACCAGCATCGTCATGAATGCAGACGAGGCTGTGGAGGCGGTGTTTGTGGATGGCGACTATACATTGACGATCCAGTACGCCGGGGACGGAACGGGCGTTACCTCTCCCCCGGCAGGCGTATGGGCCTATCAGGACGGGGCTTCCGTTGGCTTGAATTTTACCCCCGACCCGGGCAATTTCTGGGGCGGCTGGCAGGGGGATCTTACGGGCATTATCGCCAATACGATCATCATGGACAGCGACAAAACGGTTACGGCCGTATTCGGCGCCACAGGTTATGATTTGATCATCGGCGTAAATGATACAGATCTGGGCTTTACCTTTCCGGTGATGGGCACGTATCCCCTTGCAACGGGAACCGTGGTGGATATCAACGCGATTGTGGACTTCTCCGAGCCAACCTATATTTTCGGTGAATGGACCGGTGATATCGGCACGGCCGATCCTGCCAACCCAGAACTGCAGGTCACCATGGACCAGGCGCGTACCGTCACCGCCAACTTCAGAAAACCTGAGTTAACCATCAGCATCACTGGGGAAGGGACAACGAATCCCGTACCGGGAGTATATCCGTATGACAACGGCGCCTTTGCCGCTGTGACTGCGACACCCGCCGATGGATGGTTTTTCGTCGGTTGGCAAGGTGATGCGGAAGGGGCAGGTGAATTAAATATTTTGATGGACGGCGACAAGGCGGTAACAGCGGTATTCGAACAGATTCCCGTCTATACGCTGACCATTAATGCCGCTGATGGTGGTTCCACTAATCCGCCAGCGGGAAGTTATCCCTATGATGAAGGTGCCGTTGTGGAAATAACTGCCACACCGGAGACAGGATGGCAATTCCTTCGCTGGGAGGGCGACGTTACCAGTACCGACCCCTCCACTTTGGTTAATATGGATGGCGATAAAACAGTAACGCCCGTTTTTGAAATTTTATCCTACGATGTCACCATTAATGTTGTAGGCAATGGAACGACCTTGCCTGCCGCAGGTACCTCTCCATGGGATTACGGGTCGGTAGTGATGATCACGGCCACTCCTGCAACTGGATGGCAATTTGTACGCTGGGAAGGCGACTTTTCTGTTCCGAATCCGGAAGTGCCCAACTTCGCTGAAGTAGAAGTGGACGGTCCGAAAACCGTAACCGCGGTGTTCGAACAGATTACCTATACACTGACTATTTCAGTGGCAGGCGATGGCACTACAGATCCCCCTACAGGCGGGGTTTACACTTCAGGTACGCCTGTAACGATTACAGCCCAGCCTGCGGATGGTTGGAACTTTGCCAGATGGGAAGGGGATGTTTCCGGTACGGAATCCACACTATCGTTCACTATGGATAGCGACATATCCGTTACGGCGGTCTTTGAAGAGCAAATAATTGAAGGCGAGGGTGAAACCCCTGTTGAAGGCGAAGGCGAAGCCCCTGTTGAGGGTGAAGGTGAAGAACCCATTGAAGGCGAAGGCGAAGAGCCCGTCGAAGGCGAAGGTGAAGAACCCGTCGAAGGCGAAGGCGAAGAGCCCGTCGAAGGCGAAGGTGAAGAACCCGTCGAAGGCGAAGGTGAAGAACCCGTCGAAGGCGAAGGTGAAGAACCTGTCGAAGGCGAAGGCGAAGAACCTGTCGAAGGCGAAGGCGAAGAACCTGTCGAAGGCGAAGGTGAAGAACCTGTCGAAGGCGAAGGTGAAGAACCTGTCGAAGGCGAAGGTGAAGAACCTGTCGAAGGCGAAGGCGAAGAACCTGTCGAAGGCGAAGGTGAAGAACCTGTCGAAGGCGAAGGTGAAGAACCTGTCGAAGGCGAAGGTGAAGAACCTGTCGAAGGCGAAGGTGAAGAACCTGTCGAAGGTGAAGGTGAAGCCCCTGTCGAAGGCGAAGGTGAAGAACCTGTCGAAGGCGAAGGTGAAGAACCTGTCGAAGGTGAAGGTGAAGCCCCTGTCGAAGGTGAAGGCGAAGAGCCTGTCGAAGGCGAAGGCGAAGAACCTGTCGAAGGCGAGGG
>Ga0123335_1001411_pt1 | contig 39129 bp, 28 predicted proteins | sample BiotimSIPDNA_2_FD_89707 | JGI IMG/M metagenome (GOLD analysis project Ga0123335, IMG submission 89707) | Anaerobic biogas reactor microbial communites from Washington, USA - Biogas_R2 time_0 SIP DNA | ecosystem: Engineered > Bioreactor > Anaerobic > Unclassified | place: Washington, USA... | reverse complement strand
GGGCGCATTCGACCGTCAGACCTACGGCTGCTGGGGTGGCGGAGTCGGCCTGGGCTTTGGTAACAGGTATGCTGATTTTCCGGGAGGAGTGGAATGCTTTTGCAGATTCCTTTCAAGCGGAAACCGGGAATCCGAAGAGGGAAGTAAGATCGGAGAAGGAATAAGGGCCCAGGGATTCAACCGCATGGCAGACGATTTCCTTGAGGGCGAACGCTATGTGGCGTCGCCGGCTGCGACCCAGAAATTCGTCGACAGCCTGCCCATGCGTGACATACCGGCCAGGTTCGTCGTTGTTAAGCCATTGGATCAGGTTGATCCGGAACGCGACGACATTAAGAATGTGACTTTCTTTGTCGATCCCGATGCTCTCTCGGCGCTTGTGATCCTCGCCAATTACAGGAATCCGGATGCGGACAACGTGATCGTCCCCTGGGCGGCAGGATGCCAGGTTATAGGAATCTTCGCCTTCCGTGAACTCGAACGCGAACGGCCGCGGGGGCTTATCGGCATGACCGACATCTCGGCGCGCAAGAACGTGCGCGCGACACTGGGTGAGCACGCTCTCTCATTCACCGCGCCATGGCCCCTGTTCCAGGAGATGGAGCAGAACGTCGAGGGGAGCTTCCTCCAGCGCCCAACCTGGCAGGCCCTTCAGCAGTCCAAAGGGTAAGGCGACGAGCGAAGACTGCGGCGACGAGATTGCGCGGATGAGAAAGATCCGTGCAATCTGCGCCGCGGCGTTTACTGCTTGCTCCACTTATCGGAAAGCCATATAAATTAAGCTTTCCTGATGGTTTTTCTGTGGAGGGCAGACGTGCATTATCGCAACCGCAAGATTACTACCGACAACATAAATCTTCTGCAGTTCATCAGGCAGCTCACCGAAGGAGAGTTCCTGATCCCTACTTTCCAGCGCCTCTTCGTCTGGAGTCCGGAACATATCTGCAATCTTTGGGACAGCATCTATCATTGCTATCCCATTGGAAGCATCCTGTGCTGGAAAACGAAAACCAGACTGCACGTGCACAGGAGAATCGGCGGGTTCTTTATTCCCGACGTTAATCATTCCAATTCCGGACGGCAGGTTTACATTCTCGATGGACAGCAGCGCGCCACCTCTCTGCTGGTTTCATTTCACGGTGGAACCGGCCGCGTGAAGGAACAGTACTCCTTCGACTACACTCTTTATTTCGATCTCACCAAGGCCGAGTTCTTTTTTCAGAAGGACTACCATAAACACGTTTGGGAAGCCGACGGTCATTTCCTGGTCAGGGTCAAGGATGTCCCGGAATTGCCGGCCGATTACTGCGGCGGAAGCGACGGGAAATTCGGTTTTTCTCCTGCAGTGGATGATAATTTCGCCCAGCTGAAGTACGTCTTCAGCAATTACGATATTCCGCTGATCAACCTGAAAGGATTTGATATCGAAGGGGTGTGCGCCATATTCGAGCGGATCAACCAGACCGGGATCAGGCTGAAGAACATGGACATTCTGATAGCTCGAGGTTTCAAGAACTACGCGACTGTGGTGGAAGAGGATTTTCCGATTGAGACCTGATTAGAGGAGAGCATGGATTGAAACAGGTTGAGGTAGTTCCGGTCACCACGGCGAGGGAGTTGCGGGAATTCATCCGGCTTCCCTGGAAGATCTACCGAAACGATCCTTTCTGGGTCCCGCCGCTGATTCTCGACATGAAGAAGCTGTTGAACAGGAAGGCGCACCCTTTCTTCCGGCATTCTTCAGCCGATTTCTTCCTCGCCCGCCGGAACGGCGAGTGGGTAGGACGCATTGCGGCCATCGTGAATTACAACCACAACCACTATCACAGCGAGAGGACCGGGTTTTTCGGTTTCTTCGAATCTGTTGACGACCGGGACGTCTCCTCCGCTCTTCTGGAAAGTGCCGCACAGTACTTGCGCAGCCGGGGTATGAACGAAATCCGTGGACCGATGAGCTATTCGACGAACGAGACCGTCGGGTTGCTCATTGAGGGTTTCGATTCAAGCCCCTGCATCATGATGGGCCACAATCCGGCCTGCTATCGGGACATGATAGAGAATGCAGGCTTTGTAAAATGCATTGATCTGTACGCCTGGTGGCTTCTTCCAGCAAATGGCTTGAATCCGAAAATCGCGCGCGTAGGAGAAAGAGTCCTGAAGAGAGAAAACGTGCGGGTACGCGGCATCGACATGAACCATTTCTGGAAGGAAGTCGACATCATTAAGAACATCTACAACGATGCCTGGAGCGCCAACTGGGGATTTGTTCCGATGACCGACGACGAATTCATCCACATGGCGAAAGAGATGAAGCAGGTACTCGATCCGCGAGTGGTTTTGATTGCCGAAAAGAATAGGGAGCCGGTCGCATTTTCACTGGCGCTTCCGGACTTCAACCAGGCACTCAGGAAGGTCAACGGGCGACTGTTCCCGCTCGGCCTTCCGAAACTCCTCTACTATTCCAGGCGAATCAGACAGGTGCGGGTATTGGCGCTCGGGATTGTCAAGAAGGTGCAGAACGGCAATGGCCTCGGTGCCGCTCTCTACTATGAATCATTCCGACGCGGCGTGGCGGCAGGTTATGAGAGTTGCGAGTTTTCGTGGACACTCGAAAACAACGAACTGATAAACCGAAGCATGGAACTCTTTGGCGCGCGCATCTACAAGCGCTACCGCATCTACAGAAAGGATCTCTAAGGAAGTCAGGAATTCAGCGCTTCCGACAGAGCCTGAACCGTATAGCGTATCTCATCTTCCGTATGGTTCGCGCTGATGAAGAAGCGCAGCCGTGCGGCATTCTCTTCGACCGCCGGGTGTACGATCGGCTGCACGTTGATCTTTCTCGCGGCCAGCGCACTGCTGATCTGCATGCATCTTACCGAGTCCCCTATGATTGCGGGAATGACAGCCGCGCCCATGGCAAGCCCTGTATCCACACCCGAGCTTCTCGCAAGTTCGAGAAAGAGCCGCGACCGCCGGCGGAGCCGTTCGACGATTTCGGGATGGCGCTGCATCAATTCCAGCGATTTCAATGCGGCGGCCGCATTGGGCGGCGGCATCCCTACGGAATAGAGAAATCCGGGCGCCGTATACTTGAGGTAGCGGATCAGTTCCTTACGGCCGGCTATATAACCGCCGCAGCTGGCGAATGATTTTGACAGGGTGCCCATCCAGAGGTCGACGTCTCGCGGGTCGGTGCCGGTAAAATGGTGGGCGACGCCGCGTCCCGCATGTCCCAGCACTCCGATGGAGTGAGCTTCGTCTATCATGAGATAGCAGCGGAATCTCTTCTTCAGCTCGATCATACTCGGGAGATCGCATATGTCCCCGTCCATGGAAAAGAGTCCCTCGGAACAGATGAGGACGCGCCGATAGTTCCCGCGTGACCGCTTCAGAATGGCTTCAAGATCTGCGGTGTCGGAATGCCGGAATGAGCGTCTCTTCGCGCCGCTGAGATAGATGCCCTGAAGGATGCTGTCGTGGCACAGTGCGTCATGAATGATCAGATCGTTCTTGTCAAACAGATGTCCTATGGTCGTGACATTTGTGGCATGTCCACTGACAAACACCACCGCATCTTCAACTCCGATATGGCGCGAAATACCGCTTTCCAGATCAAGGTGCAACCGGCGTTCTCCCGACACAAGTCGGCTGGCTGACACGGATGTGCCGTATCGGTCTATGGCTTCTTTCGCCGCTTGATTGACTTCGGGGTGCCCGCAGAATCCGAGATAGTTGTAGCTCGAAAAATTCAGCATCCTGACGCCGCCGATAACGCTGCTGCTTCCTGCGGTTCCGTCATGTACGTGGAAATAAGGGTTTCCAAGTTTTGCGTTCCCCAGATCGGCGATCCTTCTTTCGAGTCCGCGGATTTCCGGGAGTGCGGTTATGTCGCAGCATTCATCCCATGATTGCAGAACCTCCGGCGCCGGATTCGGGGTACTTCCTTCCATGCGATTGCGTATCAGGGTCAGCAGATCCCCGACTGTCTGGAGAGACGCGACCTCAGCATCTTCCACCCGGATTGAAAGGTTCTCCTCCAAAAGGCCTATCAGTTCCATGATCGCGACCGAGTCGAGGCCGAACTCGGAAATCTTCGTCGTGGCGTTTATGTCACCCGGTTCTTTCAGGCTGATCTCGTAGATTGCCTTTTTCAAAAGCTCTATGATTTCGTGATCGAGCCGCTCATTAAGTTCTGCTTCAGGCATCACGCCTCCCTGCTACCCGGCACGGTCGGGGTCTCCGGGTTGAAAATGCAATATCAAACAAGGACGGAATTGTCAGCCGGTATGGCTTCTGAAGGACTATCCGTATTCCTGAGCATGCCACCCTCGAACAGCGCCTTGGCCCTTCTGCGCTGCAGTTTGCCGCTTGATGTCTTTGGGATCGAGCCGCGTCTGACGAGGACGACTTCGCTGACGGACAATCCGAAGGCGGAACGTACCTGTTCCCTGATGTTGGAAGCGAGTTCGCCGTTTTCCGGCATGAGGGTTTCGGCGATGATAATCAGCTTTTCGGTGGAGTCACCGCAGACCGAGAATGCAACCACGCTCCCCTTGCGGATTCCAGGAATCTCTTCGACCACCCACTCGATCGCCTGCGGCGGGTAGTTTCGTCCGTTGATGATGACCAGATCTTTCTGTCTTCCCGATATGTAAAGATCGCCGTCGAGGATAAAGCCGAGGTCGCCTGTGTGCAGCCAGCCTCCCTTCAACAGTTCCTCTGACGCCTCCGGATTCTGAAAATATCCTGGAGTGACGCTTGGTCCCCTGAAGACAATTTCTCCGACTCTGCCCTCGGGAAGTGCTTCGCCGTCTTCATTAACGATACGCACCTCGTGATCTTTGAAAGTGCGTCCGCAGGAGACGAGTTCGAATCTCTTTTTCGGATCATAGCTATCGCCGGGATGCAGCGGTTTGGCAACGTTTTCGCTTTCATAGGCCTGGCGATCGATTACAAGCTTGCGTACGGGTCTGTGGAGGTGGTCGAAGGCAATTGCGAGTGTGGCCTCTGCCATCCCGTAGCATGGCATGATCGAATTCGATTTGAGCCCCCACTGAGCGAAAGTCGCAAGAAACCTCTCCATCGTTCTGGGGTTGATAGGCTCGGCTCCGCATCCGAGAACGCGCAGGCAGGAGAGGTCTATGAAGCGTGAATTCCTCGGGATCCTCTTTGATGCAAGATCAAAGGCGAAATTGGGTCCGAAAGTGATTGTCGCGCGGTACTTGTGTACAGTCTCCATCCATACTCCAGGATGTTTGACAAACGCGATCGTGGGAATGATGACGACCGGAACCTGTCCCACGAGCGTGGCGATGACAAATCCTATGAGTCCCATATCATGATACAGAGGGAGCCAACTGGCGGCCCGATCGCGATCAGGGTCGATTTCGAGTGCCTCGATTATGGCTCTCGAATTGGCTATCAGGTTTCTGTGGGTGACCACTACCCCTCTGGGAGCGGAGGTGGATCCTGAGGTGAACTGAAGAAAGCATGGATCGTCGGGCATGGTGACGCACTCAGGCTCGGGATGATCTGTCACCGCCTGGCGCAGCATCTCGACATCCATAATCCTTTCCACTCCCGGGGTTCGCGAGGAAACGAGATTGAGTACGGGAATCAGGTCCCTGGAGGTAAGTAGGGCGACCGCACCTGAAACCCGAAGTATCCCCAGCGCTCTCTCGATGTAGTTGTCCATCCTTCCGAGGGCCAGTGGAGGGTACATCGGAACGGGCATGATTCCTGCGCTTACGCAGCCGAGAAACGAAAGAACGAAATCCTCCGGAGAGTTGAGCACGAGCGCCAGGCGGTCTCCCCGGGCAAGTCCGAGGGAATGAAGGCACGCACCGACTCTTCTCGCCTCGGCCGTGATTTCTGCAAACGACCAGTGCGTCGGATCCAGATTGTTATCCAGAAAAGTGTATCCCTTGTATGTTACCGATGTAGCCGCGTCGAGTGTATCAATGAGCGTTTCATCCATAGTATCCTCAGTTCATCGAAACGCAGCGCATCATCGTCCGGAATCCAGATGACGCGTCGAACATAGCCTTTTTCAAATTTACTTGCAATCAGTTTCGGCCGGCTTCGACTCACAACCAGCCATGTTCGCGGTACCAGCGAACAGTTTCCCTCACTCCTGTCCGGATATCGATTTCCGGCACGAAGCCGAACGTGTTCATAATCTTTGCAGGGCTGCAGATCCATGAGGGTTGCAGCAACTCCCGAATCTTGTGGCTGTTGATGGTCAAGGTCTTGCCCGTCGCCTTTGACCACAGGTCTCCTCCGAGTCCTGCAGCCAGCGCGATGCATTTCGGAAAAGCCACTCTTCTGTAGGGCCGGCCGAGTTCTCCCGCAATGGCACTACCAACGTCATCCCAGGTATACACCTCCGGGCGCGTAAGAAAGAAGACGTCGCCCGAACCAGTATCCTCCTCCCCGGCTTTGATGATGCCGGCGGTGAGATCTGCCACGTGGATGAGGCTGAAGCGCCTGGTGATGCGTCCCGGTGTAAAGAGGCATCCGCGCCTGATCATGCGGAAGATCACAAGGGTCTCGCGATCCCACTGACCGTATACGGCTGATGGACGTACTATAGTGACAGGGAAGAGATCCGCAAAACGGAGGACTTCCCGTTCGGATGCGAGTTTACTTTCTCCGTACCAGGAAATTGGATCGGGCGCAGCAGCTTCGGTGAGGGCTCGCCCGTCCGGACTCGGTCCGGCCGCGGCAAGGCTGCTCACGTGTACAAACCTTTTCAGCGTCGGATTCGTTTCTTTGATGATGTCGAGCAGCCGTCGGGTTCCCTCCTGGTTGATGCGAAAGTAGCTGTCGCGGTCAGCAGCCTTTATCACTCCCGCGACGTGATAGATGGCATCGATCCCCTGCACCGCATTCCTGATGCTGTCGGGATCGGAAAGGTCTCCCATCGCCAGCCGGACAGGCAGACCTTTAAGTCCGTCGGTGTTACTCCTCCTCCTGACAAGGCACGTTACTGCATAGCGCCTTTCAACCAGCCTCCTGACGATGTTCGTGCCGATGAATCCGGAAGCGCCCGTAACGAGCACATTTCGGACTGAATTTTCCATACCGTTCCTGCTCCAGTTTTCGGCAATTTACAGGTGAATAAGCAATTCTGGCATAGTTTTCTGTTTTTGATATGTGAAATTTATTACGAAAGTTGTTCTTCGGATTCGTGGAATTCATATGTGGCTGCCGCCTTCGTCCGTGGTACAATCACCGGGAAATCGCAAGATCCGGATAGTCTATTATCTACTCTTCATGGTCCCGTAAACCTGAAAAGGGGGTGGAGGACGTGATGGCTGATGAAGACCTGCAGAAGGAGATTGAACGGCTTCGGGCAGAAAACGAGGCCCTGAGGAGATCCTCCTCGAAAGGCCTCTCTTTGAAAGTGAGCGAGAAGGGAGCCGTCTCGGTGTATGGCCTGGGCCGGTTTCCGGTGACGCTTTACAAGGAACAATGGCTTCGGCTTCTGGACATGGCGGATGACATCAAGTCGTTCATCGCCGAGAACGAAGCTCAGCTCAAGTCGAAAGCGACGCAGTTGTAGTTTTGACACCAGGGCAACAGACAATCCACTCAGGCAGACTTCCCGTGTTGCAGGATCAGACACGGGCTTTCCGCTTTTTCCGCCTGCAGCCTACGCGGTGACGCATCGTCCACTTCCGACGATGAATACCCAACTCCGGAGCAAATCTGTGATACTTTTGTGAAGCGGCGGCCACTGACCGCAGCAAATCCAATGGAAGATGTATATCCTGTAAACACGAAAAAGACAGACCGGCGCCGGAACAAGCTTCCGTCGCGGCTGGGCACGGCGTTGCGTGCGCTGAGTTATCGCAATTACCGCCTGTTCTTCACCGGCCAGCTGATATCTCTGATAGGAACTTGGATGCAGATGGTTGCCCAGTCCTGGCTGGTCTACCGGCTCACTGGATCCTCGCTTTTGCTGGGAACAGTCGGCTTCGCATCGCAGTTCCCGATCTTTCTGCTGGCGTTCGTCGGCGGTGCCGTCGCAGACAGGTACAATCGCCACCGGATCGTAATCGCGACGCAGGCTGCTTCAATGATCCTGGCGTTCATACTTGCGTTTCTGACGCTTACGGGCGCGGTGCGTGTCTGGCACATCATAGTCCTGGCGGCCCTGCTTGGAATCGTCAATGCGTTTGACATGCCGGCTCGGCAGGCTTTGATCGCCATGCTGGTGGATAAGAAAGACCTCATAAATGCGATAGCTCTCAACTCGTCGACGTTCAATGGAGCAAGGGTGCTGGGGCCATCTGTTGCTGGGATTCTGATAGCGGGGATCGGGGAGGGCTGGTGCTTTTTCGCCAATGCGGTGAGTTATATTGCGGTGATCGGCGGGCTGCTGATGATGCGTGTGGATGCCGGGGAGAGGACTTCCCGCGGCAGTATGGGACTCGGCCACCTTCTTGAAGGCTTTGACTATGCACGGCGGATGCGATCGATCCGGGCTCTCCTCCTGATGCTGGCTCTCGTCAGCATGGTCGGGATGCCGTATACGGTCCTGATGCCGATTTTTGCCGACGATATTCTTGGCGGGGGAGCCAGAGGTCTGGGTATCCTGATGGGGGCGACCGGATTGGGAGCGCTTATCGGCTCCGTTACGCTTGCGCTGAGGTCTGGGACCAGGGGACTTGGGAAACTCGTCGCGTATGCAAGCGGCGGTTTCGGCGCCAGCCTGATCCTGTTTTCGATTTCACGCTCCTTCTGGATTTCTGCTCTCTGTCTCGTTCCAGTCGGGTTTTCGCTGATGGTTCATATGGCTTCGACCAATACCCTGATTCAGACGATGGTTCCCGATCGACTGCGGGGCAGGGTGATGGCGCTGCACGTGATGATGTTTATGGGAATGGCCCCGTTCGGTTCATTCTGCGCGGGAGCTTTTGCCGGCACTGTCGGAGCTCCAATAACAGTCGCGTCAGGCGCAATCCTCTGTCTGCTGGGGGCGGGGACTTTTCTTAGCCGTCTTAACCGTCTCAGACTGGCTGGTTGACCGCTGCCGGAAGGAGGAACCGGTCAACCGGTTCCCCCTCTTGCGGCTCAACGTCTTGCGAAGTAGGTACTAGAACAGGCCCATGACTTCGCCTGTGTTGACGTTGACATCAATCTTGCGGAATCCAGGATTGGATCCGGTGCCGGGCATGAGGCTGATGGTCCCGGTCAACGGGCACAGGAACTTGGCTCCCGAGAAGATCAGGATATCGCGGATCGGGAGAGTCCATCCCTTGGGAACGCCTTTCAGTGACGGATCGTGGGAAAGGCTCAGGTGCGTCTTCACCATAAGGGTCGCATAATCAGCGTACTTGGGATCCGACTCGTAGGCTTTGGCTTTTGCCGCCGCTTCCGCAGACCATGATACGCCGTCGGCACCGTAGACTTCCCGGGCGATCTTTTCGACGCGGTCGCGCAGCTTCATTTCCAGCGGGTAGAGATACTGGAAATTGTTCTTGTCGTTGCACGCCTCGATGACCGCTTCGGCCAGCTCGATGGAACCTTCGCCGCCTTTCGCCCACTGTTCCGACAGTGCACAACGGGCACCGGCAGCTTCCGCAGCTTTCCGGACCATGGCGATCTCGTCTTTGGTGTCGGTGTGGAACTTGTTGATGCAGACCACCGGGGTGATACCTGCCTTCTTCACGATATTTATGTGATGAATCATGTTGCAGAGGCCGGCTTCCAGAAGCTGCAGGTTCTCCTTGGTATAGGCTTCCGGCAGCGCGACGCCGGGCGTAACCGTCGGCCCGTTTCCGTGCATCTTCAGGGCACGTATCGTGGCGGTCAGAACGGAGGTGCTGGGTGTCATGCCCGCATAGCGGCACTTGACGTTCCAGAATTTCTCGAAACCGATGTCGGCGCCGAATCCGCTTTCGGTAACGTGATAATCGAAGAGCTTCAGCCCGACGCGGTCGCCGATAATCGAGGACTGCCCTACCGCGATGTTTGCGAACGGCCCTGCGTGCACCAGGATCGGCTGATACTCTGCCGTGCTGCAGAGCGTCGGATTGATGGTGTTGCGCATCCAGGCCGTCATCGCTCCAGCCACTTCGAGGTCGCTCGTCGTGACAGGTTTGCCGTCTCTGTCAAATGCTACCGTGATGTTGCCGATTCTCTCTCTGAGGTCTGCAAGGTCGCGAACGATGGCCAGGATCGCCATCAGTTCCGAGCTCGGGATGATGTTGAACTGGGACTTCATCATGTAACCGTCCTGCTTGCCCCCGATCCCGATAATGATGTTCCGCAGCGCCTGCACGCAGAAATCCATGACCCAGCTGAATTCTATACGGGTGGGATCGATATTCAGACGCCGCATTTTCGAGAGTCTCTGCAGTTTCTCGTCATCGTAGTTGCGTTCGTGCTGCATGCGTGCCGTCATCGCAACCATGGCGAGATTGTGCGCATTCATGATGTCGTTAAGGTCACCGGTCAGCCCCAGCGAAAATTCAGTCATAGGGATGAGGAGCGCATTTCCACCGCCTGCCGCAGTCCCTTTGATGTTCATGGTCGGACCGCCCGAAGGCTGACGTATGCAGCCGCCGACGTTCTTGCCCAGCTTTCCCAGCCCTTCCATCAATCCGATGGTGGTGGTGGTCTTTCCTTCTCCCAGCGGCGTAGGAGTAATCGCCGTCACTTCCACAAATTTCCCGTCGGGGCGGTCTTTGAGACGGTCCATAATCTTGAGAAAATTGAGTTTGCTCACCCGCCCCATGGGCAGCAGTTCTTCTTCCTGAAGTCCGAGTCGTTCTCTCCACTGTGATGCAGTGGGCATGTTCTTTTCGGTGGCCTGAGCTATTTCCCAGTCGGCCATCTTGGTAGCATCGTAGGGCATCTTCTGCGACCTCCATCAAAATATGAAGTTTGGTGCTGGATCCCGCCAGCCGGCTCATTATAAAGGAAAATCGTTGAAAGTCCATTCATCGTATTAATTTTACTACTTGAGTCCGGGCGCAGTCGGCCGGCGAATTAAGGTGTGGATCGAATTCCGGATCGGGTATAGCATATCATTAAGGATGTCACCCATAAGGAGCAGAGGATGGGGGTGCTGCTTCCAATGAGTGTTTTTGAATCGGAAAGATTCAGTTCCCGACTTTAGGCTGTTTCACAGGTTCGCGACGGGCCCCGAAGGAGCAGCCAGGGAGCGTGCCTTCCGTTTAACCCGTCGTAGAACCGGAAAAGGAGGGCGATATGCCGATTCCGGCTCACATCAGCAAATTCCTGGAATCCCACAACGTACCATATCAATCCTGCACTCACTCGCGAGCCTACACCGCACAGGGGATTGCACAGGCACAGCATATAAGCGGCAAGAAAGTCGCAAAAGTGGTCATGGTGATGACCAAAGACAGTAAACTGGTGATGGCCGTCGTTCCGGCGAGCCATCGCGTAGATCTCGACAGACTGGCCCAAGCTATGGATATTGACTGGGTACGGCTTGCGACAGAGGAAGAATTCAGGGACGCGTTCCCCGAGTGTGAAGTAGGAGCGATGCCTCCGCTCGGGAATATCTATCACATGGATGTCTGGGTCGACGAGAAACTCAGGATGTGTCCTACCATTTCCTTCAATGCCGGCACGCACGCCGAGACGATTCAGATGTCCTACTCGGATTTTGAACGACTGGTGCAGCCGAAGACAGCCTCTTTTGGAGTGCTTCTGCACTGAGTTCCTTGAGAACGGGAGAGTGGCTTTGAGCAGAAACCATTGCCAAAAGAGGAGGGTAGATGGCCAAGAAATTACAATTGCGTGAAGCGCTCAAGATGCCGAAACGGGGCGAAATCGGCGGACCGTTTCAGAAAACCGAAAAATACAGAGCAAATACGATGTGTCCCAAATGCCATCTGGGTTTCCAGGATGGCGTGTGGAAGCATGTCACGGTTCCGGCCAACGGGCCGGAGCCGCAGATGAAGCTGTGTCCGGCGTGCATGCAGATCAGAGACGGGCAGGTCGGAGGCATAGTCCAGTTCAGCGGTGCTTTCGCCGAGAATCATCGTCAGGAACTGCTGAATAGGATCCGGAATGTCGAGAAGCATACCCAGGAAGAACGGCCATTGGAGCGGATCATCGATGTCAAGGAAGACAAGGAGGGAATTGTCGTTTCCGCGACGAGCGAGCATCTGGCGGCGAAGATAGGGAAGTCAATCCAGCGTGACTTCGACGGCGTTCTGGATCTGCGCTACGCGCGGGAAGACAAGTTCGCGTACGTATATTGGCACCGAGACTGAGAGCGTGCCGGGCGGGCGTCCGGTCCATCTGGACGTCCGCCCGCTATCCCGGTTCGGTCATGCTTCGCAGATCGAAAATCTCCTCCAGTTCCGCACTCGAAAGCAATCCTTTATCACGCACGATGTCCCTGATGGATTTCCCCGACGACAGATACTCTTTCGCGATCTCAGCCGCTGCCGCATAGCCGATACGCGGATTCAGAACGGTCACGATGCTCATGCTTGCCTCGGCATACGCTTTGCACCGTGCCCGGTCGGGCGTGATTCCCGACACGCAGAGCCTGGCGAAGGCCGAGAGCGCATTTGACAGGATCTCGATCTCATGCAGGAGGTTGTAAGCGACGACCGGCATCATCACATTGAGCTCGAGCTGTCCTGCCTGTCCCGACAGCAGAACGGTCGTGTCGCAGCCGATGACTTGAAAGCAGACCATGTCGAGCATCTCAGGAATCACCGGATTCACCTTTCCGGGCATGATGGATGAGCCGGGCTGCAGTGCGGGCAGGGAGATTTCGGCCAGTCCGGTCTTGGGGCCTGAACTCAGAAGCCGCAGGTCGTTGGCAATGCGAATGAGATCTTGTGCAAGGGAGCGGATACTGCCCGATAGCGCGACGAACGGGCGCAGCGACTGCATGGCTTCGAAGTAGTCGTCAGCCATTCGGAAATCGATTCCCGTTTGCAGACTGAGCTGTTCAACCATCATGGGACGATAGCGCGGATGCGCATTCAACCCGGTTCCCACCGCAGTTCCGCCGATGCCGAGTTCTTTGTTCAGTGCGGCGGCAGCTTCGACTGATCGGCGATGTTTCTCGAGGCAGTTTGCATATGCGCCGAACTCCTGCCCGAGCGTGATAGGGACGGCGTCCTGCAAGTGGGTCCGGCCCGATTTGATGACGTCCGCGAATTCCGCCGCTTTTACGGAAGAGGTTTCGCGGGCGAGCCGGAGAGACTCCAGCAGGGATCCGGAAAGCATGACCGCTGCTATTCTGATGGCCGTCGGACATACGTCGTTCGTCGACTGCGCCATATTCACGTGATCGTTCGGGTGAACATGATGATAATCACCTTTCTGTCCGCCCATCAGTTCAATGGCACGATTCGCTATGACTTCGTTCGTGTTCATATTGTGGGAAGTGCCGGCGCCGGCCTGGTAGATGTCCACGACAAACCACTCCCGCAGTTTTCCTTCAAGGATTTCATCACATGCGGCAACGATTGCTTCACCTCGGCGGACATCAAGAAGCCCAAGGTTCATGTTTACCTTTGCGGCTGCTTTCTTTATCTGGACGGTTGCCTCCACGTAGGCGGGTTTCGGCTTCAGCCCGCTGATCCGGAAATTCTCCACGGCACGGTCCGTGTTTATTCCGTAGTAAGCTTCAACAGGGATGAGTCGTTCCCCAAGCGAGTCTTTCTCGGTTCGCGTTTGCATCGTTTCCCTCCTTACTAAGAAATGTATGAGGAACAGCGCCTGATTCAAGGGCCTGTGGCGGTGAAAGGACACAATAATGGACGATTCGATGGAATTGCCGATCGAAGATACGATTGACCTTCACACTTTTCAGCCTCGAGAGATCGCAGATCTGGTCGAGGAGTACCTCTACCAGGCCCTGCTGAAGGGATATCGCGAAGTGCGGATCATCCACGGCAGAGGCGCCGGGGTGCAGCGTAGTATCGTTCACTCGATACTCAAGAAGCATCAGGATGTCATACGCTACAGCGATGCGCCTGACCGTGGATCGACTTCAGTTGTACTGAATATCAAACAAAAAGACGGCCCTTCCTGATTAGGCGTCCGGCCGGTGCTCTTACGGGATTGAATTCGCCGCGTCGATCAGGCTCTTAATGGATGCGAGCGTCGCGGGAAGTATTTCGGCTTGAGGTTTTTCGGCCGTCGCCAGCAGCTGAGCGGCCGCTTTTAGCCATGTTTCCGGCGGCCTTCGACGTGATTCAATATACTGCAGCGCCTCGAAAGCTTTCCGGTTCAAATCGTCGACCGTTTTGGCTAAAGGCTTGAGTTCACTCAGGAGAAATGAAGTGTCCAGAAGCGGCTGCAAGTGCCGATTGTTTTCCCGCCATAGTGCAAGCATTGCGCGCAGCTGCTTGATCGCATCCGCCGAACGGGAATCCCCCTGCAGCGCACGCTCAACGGCGTATCCGAAATGCCTTGCCGTTTCGCTCTCCGGCAGCAGGGTGTCGACCATTCGGTTGAGCGGCACGTAGCTGTAGTATTTTCTGATCCGTTGCCTGACGGCGAGGCCCGTGGGAACAAGCTGTTCAGAGAAGGTCTTGAGCGGGCCGACTGACTGGCGTCCTGCGAGGCGCTTCAGCATCTGGAGGTGATTGTTTCTATGCTGCAATCCGAGCAGTTCGAGTTCACCGCTGAGGTGTTCCATGCGGCGGTACATGTCTTTTACGTCCCGGACTTCCTGCGGTGACCAGAACCTTTCGGCGATTGCGGCGGCCCGTGGCCAGATGCGGGATTCGACGTTTTCCGACGTGACGAATTCCGCCCACATGCACGCTTCTCCGCCGATGATCCGGGTTTTTTCCTCGGGTGTCAGTCCTTCCCGGGCGGCCGGGTCGTTTTCGTAATGGAACGATGCCGGGCGCATGTGATCGAGGTAGTAGCCGCGGGAGAGGAATGCGAAGTGTCCGCTACGCACGCTTTGAACCAGGGATTGATCGCCCAGCCATGACTGGATCACCGTTTCCTTTGGAAGATCGGGATGGAGTACCTCGTTCCATCCGACCATTGTCTTGCCGTATTTGGCGAGGATCCTATGGAGGCGGCGGTTGAAGTATGACTGAAGATCGCGATTGCTCTTCATCTTGTGCTGCGCTTTGAATGCGCGGATCGTTTCGCTGGCATTCCACTGCTTTCCATTGACCTCATCCCCGCCAATGTGGAAATACGGGTCAGGGAAGAGTTTCACCATCTCGCCGATGAATGCATCCAGGAATTCGTAGACGGACTCCCGGGTCGGGTCCATCGTAGGGTCGAAGACTCCCCATGCGCGCTCCATACTGTAGGGACCGGGAGCGCTTGCCAGTTCAGGGTAAGCAACAAGCCAGGAGGTGGCGTGCCCGGGCATGTCAAATTCCGGGACTACTCTGATGCCGCGATCGTTTGCATAGGAGACGATTCTTCGCACCTGCTCCTGGGTGTAGAACTTTCCCTCGGATCCCTTTTCGTGAAGCCTGGGATAGATCTTTGATTCTATCCGGAAACCCTGGTCATCTGACAGGTGCCAGTGGAAAACATTCATCTTCACTGCTGCCATCGCATCAAGATTCCGGAGGATGACCTCAACCGGGTGCCAGTGACGAGAAACATCCATGTGGAGGCCTCTCCAGGGGAAGCGCGGCCGGTCTTCGATCGTCAGCGACGGGATGAAGAACGACTGAGAATCCAGATCGACGAGCTGCAGGAATGTTTCCATTGCGCGCAGAACCCCAATAGACGAGGCCGTCGTGATAACCGCTCTTCGCTCGGTTACCTCGAGCCGGTATGATTCGTCCGGCATCGCGAATCGGGGAGGTGCTGCGGACTTTCCGGGCCGGATTTCCATGACAGCCCCATCGGCACCGTCTTCGGAAAGGCCCGGTGCAGTGAACGGGATTCCCGTTTTTCTTTGCAGACGTTCCATCATCCGCACTACCGCGCGGTCCACAAGCGGATCACGGGTTCCGGTGATGGTGACCCTGAAGCGGGCGTCAAGGATAAGGCGCCCCTGCCCGACATCAAGCTTTGCCGGCATTGGCATCAGGAGGAGCCTGTGACCGCCTGGTTCGGTCCCGGCAATCGGACACGTCAGGACAGCAAGGTATGTACAGATGATAACGAGCAGATGGGTTCTTGATCTCATTGAGTCCGGCCTTTCTTGCTTTGTTCCCCGGCTTGTATGCGCGAAGTTGAGCTCCAATTGTAACCCGTTTTGCCACCGGGCTCTATCATTGACAGGGCCCGCTTCTGTCAGTTACTTTGACCAGATGCAAAACCAAAGGAGAAAGGCGTGGAAAAAGATATAGCCATAGTCGGCGAACCGACAATCAATCCGGCGACCTGCAGGTTCACGGTCGACCGGCCGGTATATGCGGGGAGTTCAGCCTATTTCGGCAACAGGGAGGCTGCAAAGTTCTCGCATCTCGCGCAGAAGATTTTCGAAATCGATGAAGTCGAGAGTATTCTGATTGCGGACAACCAGGTAACGGTGACCAAGGCGGGATTCGACCCATGGCCGGTGATCGGCAAGCGCATTGGAGCGAAAATCCGCGAACATATCCGGTCGAACGAACCTGCCGTCAATGCGGAATACCATGACAACATGCCGCCTGAAGCGGAAATCCGCAAGAAGGTACAGAGCCTTCTCGAGCGCGAGATCAATCCTGCCCTCGGGATGCACGGAGGCTGGGTAGAGCTCATTGACGTAAAGAAGAATGCAGTGTATCTACGCCTTGGCGGCGGCTGCCAGGGATGCGGGTCCGCAAACATGACCCTGAAGATGGGAATTGAGAAGGCGATCCGGGAGCAGATCCCTGAAGTGGGCGAAATCCTGGACACCACAGATCACGCGGCCGGACGGAATCCTTATTACAAGCCGTAATCCACGCCTGCCGATGGGGCCGGAGACGATATTCGAAATAGAAAGAGTGTTGTACTCCGGTCCGGAATCCTCGCGAACATTGATAAATAGCGGCTTTTTTCAAAAAAGCTTATTGCTTTTTTTTCGAATATCCGCAAAATGTCCGTAGCTTGTTTGCTTTGTTCCAGTAGGTTCAATAAATTTCACGGGAGGAGTGAATGGCTGGAAAAGTAATGACGAAGGCTCAGCTGGTTACGAATATCGCTGAGAAAGCAGGCATCACCAAAGCTACTGCCAACCAGATTCTCGAGATTCTCGCCGGGACAGCCGTGACTGAGACGAAGAAGAATGGCCAGTTTGTCATCCCCGGGATCGGCAAGACCGTAAAATCACAGCGCAAATCAAGAATGGGACGGAATCCGCAGACCGGTGCCGCCATCAAAATTCCCGCAAAGACAGTGGTGAAATTCCGTGTAGCCAAGGCATTCAAAGATGCCGTTGTCCCGGGAAAGAAGTAACCTCATTCACAATTCTAAGCTACGGGATCAGGCCCTCAGGATCTTTTACCCAGGCGGTCAAAGATTCTTGGGGTCTGATTCTGTTATTGATGGAAGCCCTCCACAATTCCCCTTCGCGCGTCTCCGGACCACAACCATTTGTTTAGTACTTCGAATATGCTTCGGCTTTCTCTATAATAGCCTCTGCTTCACCTCAATCCTTGCTCGTCAGTAGCAATCCGATCCGAGCGAGGGAATGCCTTATTCAGACAACCCGGATTCTTTTGCTTCCAGCCTGATACGAAACTGCTTCTCCGGAGAACGCGATGAATACAGCATACAGGCAGATCAGGGAAGGATTGATAGTCGGGACCCGCTACGAAATCGAGAGACTTGTGAGAGTCGGAGATGCGAGCGATGTCTATGCGTGCCGGGATCTCGATGACAACAAACCGGTCACGCTCGTGAGGATTCTGCGAAGCAGGGCCGCCGGGAGTGCAAGAATAACAGAATACAGTCGTGAGTTTTGCCTGCTGCAGAAGCTGCGTCATCCGAATCTCATTCGTGTGCTCGATTTCGGGATGTTGGAGGGATCGGAAGAACTGTATCTGGTCCAGGAGCACGTGAATGGGGATGACCTGTATGGGGCGACGGAGGGGATGCCTCTGGAAAGGGTGCTCAGTCTGGTGGCAGACGTCACAAAAGCCCTGCAGTTTCTGCACACCCGGGGCGTCACTCACGGGAATCTGAAAGTGTCCAACGCGGTGCTTCCGTCTGGGTCCGGTCCCGGAAACGTGAGGATTGCAGGCTATGGTCTTTCACCCCTGTTTCAATGGACGGAACAGGACGAGATGCTGGCGTATCTTGCTCCTGAAATCCTCTGGGGAAGAGAAAATGACGCGAAGTCAGACCTGTATTCACTCGGGGTTGTGATCTATCTCCTTCTGGCCAGGAGACTCCCGTTTGAAGACGAGGACCCGGGATTCCTTGCTCAGAAGCATCTGCAGGGGACGGCTGACATGCGTCCGATCGAGCGTTTGCGTTTCGGCGCGGAGCTTTCCTCCCTCGTCAAATCACTGCTGGAGAAGGATCCCTCATCAAGGCCTTCACCCGGGACGGTGCTGGATCTGATTGTCGGCCTCCTCGGACGTGACTCCCCACGAACTGATTCAAGAGAGATGGAAAGCCATTTCTCTGCTGTCCAGTTTGTTGGACGGGAAAGGGAGATGAAGCTTTTGCAGGAATGCTCGAGCCGTGTCCGGGAAAGCGGTCGTGGATGGACGGTATTCATTTCCGGCGAGGCAGGTTCGGGAAAGACAAGGTGTATGGAAGAACTCAGGACCTGGGCGCTCCTCGACGGATGGCGCGTCGTCGAAGGCGACTGCGGGATGCGGGGAGAAGCGGCATACGATCCCTACCGGCAGATTCTGACCCGGACTGGCCTCACGGGCGGAAAGGCAGCGTTTCGTTTCGGCCGGCAGAATCCAGGGGGGGTGGATGCGTCTTCGCAATACGCCGCCGGGCAGTTTCGCGATCTGCTTACCAGGGAGTTGATCCGGCACCTTGCTGAAAGACCGACGATGCTCTTTCTGCACGATTTTCACCTTGCGGATGACGCGGCCTGCGCAGTCCTGGATTACCTCAGTTCGGATATTCAGGCTCATCCTATATTCATGTGCGTCAGCCTGCGATCCGGCGAGGGAACGAAGGGCGGTCTGGGGCGAGTCATCGAACTCGCAATCAGGCACGAGCGCGGTGAAATCCTGTCTCTGAACCCATTAACGAAGGAGAATATCACCGGGCTTGTCTCAGGAATCATGGGGAACGCTGAACTGCATGATTCTCTCGGGGCCTGGATCTTTCGAACCGTCGGCGGTAATCCTTTTTTTCTGGAAGAAATGCTCCAGCACATGGTGGAGCAGAAAGTCCTTCGAAGAGTCTCAGGCCGCTGGGTCTTTGTAGAAGATGACCTCCGGAATCTCGAAGTGCCGCAGAGTGTAGGCGCGGTTCTGCATAGCCGGCTGGCACACCTCACTGCTCCCGCCCGGGAAATCCTGAATTGGCTGTCGCTGATCCGGCACCAGAGTCCAAGGAAGATGCTTGAGTCACTCGTGGGATGCGACAGCCGCACTTCTGATCAAGCTTTCGCCGAACTGGATCAGCGGCAGATGATACGGATTGAACAGAAAGAGCAGGATGCCGCAATCGACTTCTGCCACTCGCTGGTCGCGGAAGTCGTCAGGGAAAGCCTCTCGCAGCAAAAGCGCCGGAGCATGCATCGCAGAATTGCACAGGTGATTGAACGGCAGTACGGGCGCGAGACCCACCTGTACGAACTGGCCATGCATCATATCGAGGGGGCATCAAAGGGTGAGCCTGTGCGCCTGGTCCTGCAGGCGGGTTTCCGCTATCTCGCCGAATTCTCACATGAGAATGCGTTGCGGTGCTTTGAATACGTGTTCAGCAACCGCCACAGCTTCAGCTCCGAGGAATTGTGCGCAGCTGCCATTGATGCCAGCACCACGATGTTTGCGCTGGGAATCCCTAAACGCGCGATTCACCTTCTGAACGGAGAAATGAAGAGGAATGGTTCGATCGGGCCTGTTCTGAAGGCGCGAATGTATATGCAGCTCGCGTTGTCGTATCAGCACCTGGGGAACCTTCGCATGCAGGAAGCCTGTTGCAAGAAAGGGCTGCGTCTTCTTCATGCCCGCTCTGACGCGGAATGCAACCTGGTCAAAGCAGGCCTACTGGCGGAACTGGCTTTTGGCGAAGTCCTGCAGTCGCGCCCGTCTCGAGGGCTTATGTATCTCGACAAAGCCATCCAATTCTGTCCCCCCACAAATGCAACTGCCTTGAGGGGAAGAATACACGGACTCTACGCATGTTTGCATCGTGTCGCGTGCAGCCTTGATCGCGCCCTCAAGGAGTGCAAGAACGCCGCACATATTCTTTCATTGTCTGAAGAATCACACCTCAAGTGTTCGGTATTTTCAACTTATGGAGGGATATTGATGGGTTTAGGGCGGTTTCCGAGCGCACTTAGGAAACATGAACATGCTGTCTCTTTGAGCCAAAAGAGCAGATCGGTTGTGCTTAGATCGCAGTCATTGGGAAATCTCGCTGAGTGCTTATGTCGGATGGGGCAGATTCAGGAGGCTCTGAACACCGCCGAAGTTGCAGTGAAATCTGTCAGCGAGACAGATAATCCCGGAATAAGCTATGCCTTCAATACAATTCTCGCGGAGATCATGATCGCTTCTGGTGACTACGGCAGAGCTGGAAACCTGTTGAGGACGTTACTTCAAAGAGATGTGCGTGAGATGGCTTCTTCCGTTACCGGACAACTCAGATACCTTGCAGCCACTCTTGGCTTTGTTCTTGGAAATTTTACAGAAGCAATACAGCACATCGACAGAATGCGTGACACCGAAACGAGTCAAGCGCCTTTTTACGAAAGGGAACTTGCTGAAGCGCTCAGAGCACGCATCTACTGCGAACAGGGCGAAATAAAGAAATCACTGAATCTCCTCAAAGGGCTGTACAGGGCTGTTGCAAAAAAAAGATGGCCGTACCAGATGTGCATCATAAAACTGCACATGTCTGAAGTCCTCATAAAGGACGGTGACCCTGTTGCTGCTCGTAGATGTGCGCGCGATGGACTCAGGCTGGCAAGGGCAATGCAATCAGCTTCTCTGGAAGCTCACAGCCGACTGCTTCTGGGACTCGTCTCATTCGATTTGTGGAAATCGGGTGATCTGGACCGTGACGGCCGCCCAACGGCCGCACCGGACGGTGCGGGAACGGCTCCGGAGACCGCAATCAACCAGCTCCAGGACTGTTGCCGTATGACCGAATCATCCGGGCATCTCGACCTTGCTTGGCGAGGACATGTCGAGCTGTGCAGGATTTTCAAGTGGCTGTCCAGGCTCGAGGAGTCGCTCTCGCATGGCAGAAAAGCCTATGAGCTGTTGTGCAAGCTGGAGGACCGTATCCCCTCTGATTCTCTGTATTCCTTCTACCGTGCGTTTGGACGAAGCCACATCAAGTTCGATCTTGTGCGCCTGATTGACGCCCTTAGCATGGACAGGCAGGGAGATCCGGGAAGAAATGAACGGCCGTCTGATGACGAGAATGTCCGCATACTTCTCCGGCTGAGCAGTACCGTGAACTCCATTCGCAATGTCGATGAACTCATGGTTTCAATACTGGATCAGTTGATCCAGGCGCTTGCCGTTGACCGGGCGGCATTGTTTCTTGAAGACAACGCAGGAAAGCTGATTTTTGCAAAAGGAAGAAACGGCCTGCAGGAAACACTCTCCGGGGCCGATCCTGCAGTTCGAAAAATCGCTCAGACGGTATGGGCAGGTGGCGAGCCGATTGTAAGCGCGAATCCGCTGGAAGACCCGAGGCTTTCGGGTGTTTCCGTCTCTCCGCAAGCGACAGGGAGGGTGCTGTGCGCGCAACTAAAGGTTTCCGGGAGGAAGACTGGAGTACTCTATGCGGATGGTTCAGCCCGCGCAGGCGGCCTGAGTGAAGCTGCCATCAGTCTTTTTGCGGCCTTCTGCAACCTTGCTGCTGTTGCAATCAGCAACGCCGTGGCCGATCAAGGCCGTTCAGACTGCAGAGTCGCAAACGGCAGGCGCAAGTCCAACAACCGCTATCCTGAGCTTGTCGGGGAGAGCCCTTCCCTGGAATTGCTGCGCGACCGCATCGGACTGGCCGCCGCATCCCCTTTGGACATCCTGATCACGGGCGAGAGCGGGACAGGTAAAGAGCTGGTGGCCCGGGCGATTTTTCGCACCGGGCGGCGTCAATCCGGCAAATTCGTTGCTGTCGATTGCGGCTCTCTCACCGACAGTCTGGCTGAAGCGGAACTTTTCGGTTATCGAAAAGGAGCATTCACCGGTGCCATCGAGAACAGGGAAGGGTTACTCGAGGCCGCAGACGGAGGAACCGTGTTTCTCGACGAGATCTCGAATATGCCGTTCAGATTGCAGGCAAAACTCCTGCGCGTACTGCAGGAACGGGAGGTGCGGCGGATCGGCGAAATCGTGCCCCGCAAAGTCGATATTCAGATCATCGCGGCAACCAACAAGGATCTGTTGGAAGAGATGAAGGATGGGCGGTTCAGAAGGGATCTCTTCTATCGGTTGAAGATGATGGAGATCAAAGTGCCTCCGCTCCGTGAAAGAGCGGAGGACATACCTTTGCTGATAGAGTGGTTTCTGAAGAAAACATCTGAGCTCGAAGGGGGCCGGGCGAAGAGAATCAGGCCGGAGGCAATGACTTTGTTGAAGAACTACTCGTATCCCGGAAACATCAGAGAGCTGAAAAACATAGTCGCAGGATCCTACTATTCAACGGCGCGCGAGAGTATTGGTGTTGATGAGCTTCCCCCGGAAGTACACCGCGAAGACTTAAAGTGTGACGGTGACGAATCCAGAATGCCGGAACGGCTGTACCGGGAGATTGTGGAGGGCGATGGTACCTTTGAAGATCTGGTCAAGAAGCCGTTTCTGAAGCGTCAATTCGGTTCATCCGTCGTCCGCGAGGTGGTGCAGTTGGCGCTGAGGAAGACCTGCGGAAGGTATCGAGACGCTTTTGTGCAGCTGAGAATTCCGGAGAACCGCTATTCAGTCACCATGCAGTTCCTCAAGCGGAACAACTGCTACCTCGATTTTCGCCCATTCCGGGAAACAGAGTAGGGAACTGTGCAGTGTTACGTCCGATGGGAGAACTCTACAATCCTGCGGTCGGAGATCGGCACTTTCGTCGAATCAGACTGCAGGTGCCGCCGTGCGGATTGGAGAAGGGCCGGAATAGTAGTCCCATCTTTAGGGTATCCTGATACCCCGATTCTGCAGTGTATGTGACCCTGTCCCGCGCCCGAAAATTCGCTGTCTATCTGCTGCTTCAGCCGCTGGGCGCAGCGGTTTGCCTGTTCGTCGCGCACCCCCGGCAGGACGGCGACAAATCCATGATAGCCGTAGCGAACCAAAACGTCTGTCTCTCTGAGTTCGCGCTTGATGCACTCTGCTATTTTCCTAAGGCTCAAGTTGCCCGAATCGGTCCCATAGACTCTTACGATTCGGCTCAAATTCGTCACTTCCAGATGAATCAGCGACAACGGCAACCGGTTTTCCGCCGCGGAGGAGATCAACTGTGGTGCCACAGCCGTCAGATAGGAGATCCGGTGTACTCCTGTCACCCGATCGATCACATCCTCCGGTTTTGCCTGTTCGGATCGTTTAGACTCCGACAGCAGCGGGGCGACGAAATCCGCGACCATACGCATGATATCCAGGTGCTGCCGGTCGTACGATTGAGGCTGTTCTGCATAGAGCGAGATAGTCCCCAGTGTCTCGCCGGCATGGATGATAGGAACTACAAGCGCGTCAGAGAGTTGATCCAGACCGGCGTCGGCGGTCTGGAAATCAAGGGCTGGACGGGTATTCATCATCGGGCGCCGGTGCGCTGCCGCCCACCCGCTGATCCCGGCTCCCATCGCTATTACGTGATTCTGGATGAATTCCGCCTGCACTCCGCTCGCATAGCCTGCGGCGAGCCGGTTTTCGCCCGTAGCGAGGTAAATCACGCAGGATGAAAAGGGAACGAGCGCTTTGAGGCGGCTGACCATGACCGGGAAGACATCTCTGAATTCAAGGCATCGGCAAACGGAAGCACAGAACTCCGAAAGACTGATCAGCTCAGACGAAATCTCCGCCTGCGGGATACCGCTGGGCAATTCGGCCGGGACGTTTTGATCGATGGTCTCAAAATACCTTCTGAATGACAGCTGTGGAGCGTTTCCCGATTCCCGGGCTGCTTCCTGCTCCAGTTCTCCGATGTTATCTGTAAAAAGTTGTACCAGGCGAGGATCAAAGACTGTTCCCGCCTGGTTCTTCAGGATCTCGAGTGCCTCTCCAGTTTCCACTGACATTTTGTAGGGTCGGGAATAGCGGATGGCATCGAAGGCGTCTGCAATGGCAAGAATCCTTGCTCCCAGTGGAATCTCCTCGCCTTTCAGTCCATCCGGATAGCCAAGCCCGTCCCAGCGTTCATGGTGATATCTGACATACTTGGCAACGGGGAAAGGGAAGCAAACCTGCTGCAGGATTTCGTCGCCCGCGGCGGCGTGGACTTTCATCTTCTCGAATTCCACCTTCGAGAGGCGGCCCGGTTTGTTGAGGATGTAGTCGTCTATCGCAAGTTTTCCGATGTCGTGCAGCAGAGATCCCGTTTCTATCGCCCGCAGTTCATTTTGGTCCTTTATTCCGCACAATCTGGCGAGTCCCATCGAGTAGACTTTTACTCTGCGGATATGGCCGTACGTCGTCTGGTCTTTCGCGTCCACAGCCAACGCCAGCGATTCCACAGTGCGGAGATACAGATCTTCCTGTTCCTTTAGATGCTTTTCCGCCTCCATCACCCGAATTTTGTTCAGCTTTATCCACCCCCAGGCTATGCCGATGAACGGAGCTGCTGCCAGGGGAAAAAAGTCGCCCCATTCGTGAAGCCCTGTGATAAAGGCAGCTAGCACCGTAGATATGGAATACTCTATAGCTAGCGGCATACAGGTTGTGGCCCAAAATCTTATGATTCCTTTGCCGAGCGACCAAGCGATTGCTATCGACGTTAGTGTCGAGTTAATCAGGAAAAACGTGGCTCCAAGTACAGCAGCAGGGATGATGATATCTGTTGTCGACGTACTACCGTCCGTCAAAGCACGATAGATGGTGCTGTAAATCCACGCCACACAAACGGTGCTTGTGGTGTTGAAAACTACGCGATACAGATAGATTCGTGGTTTTTGAGAGAGCAGCGAGATGATGAGAGTATATAGCAGGGTAGCTACTACACAGGGTGCAACGCCGTACATCATAGCAATAGCCATGATGTATGCATCTCCAACTGTAATTGCCACATTGAAGGACGGGAAGAGAAGGAAAAAGGGAACTGTGATGAGGGCAAATCCTGTGAGGATCAACCAACGAGGCTCAAACGGGGTGGTTCCGAGCTCCCAGACAGCCCGTGCCAAGACCGGCAACGCCGCGAGAGCCAAGAACAGTATGTAGGCCTTCAATTTGGTCGGAAGCTCTGCCCAATTCATGATGCACTTTCATCTAGCATACTAAGAACTCATCGGCAGCCAGCTTCCGAATACTTAAGCCTCTGGCCTGGCACTAGAGAGAAAACACCTCACAAGTTTCCAAGGAAACCGGAAGTGATAAACCGAAACAAGATAATTACTGCCCAGATTCTTAGATAGGGAATAGCCCCTTTATGCCCAGAGGATCATCGGGTTATCACGATTTTCCAGTACTTCAATATCGGTCTGCATCAGATTCACTCCTTGATCAAAGTAGGGTTAACAGTGCGATCCAGTATGGCTATGCCCAAAGAATCATCGGGTTGTCGCGGGTTTCGAGTACTTCAATGTCGGTCTGCATCAGATTCACTCCTTGACTAAAGTAGGGTTAACAGTGCGATCAGTGGGCTATGCCCAAAGAATCATCGGGTTATCGCGAGTTTCGAGGATTTCGATTTCGGTCTGCATAAAATTCACTCCTTGACTAAAGCAGGGTTAGCAATGCGATGACTGAGGGCCTATGCCCAGAGAATCATCGGGTTGTCGCGAGTTTCGAGGATTTCGATTTCGGTCTGCATAATGTTCTCCATTCGTGTTGTTGGGTGTCAGTAAGGTCGCAAGTTTCTATTCACAACCAGAGAATTGCACTTGCCATACGGCCTCCTTTCCGCGCTGGGTAAAGGGCACAGGAGTCTGCCGCCTCGTCACAACGAACGGACAGCTCCGGCCGCCCATACTTTCATTAATTTAATGAATGCACCCGCCAGCCGCCGGAACAAGCCGACGACGGTTGCCACGGGGCGTTGCTCCCTGTGCTTCGGCGATTGCCCTGCTCAGACAAGGCGTTCACTTCGACACATCATGATGAGGGAGCTATTCAAGAGCGCTTAACAGATAAACCAGCCCCGCACAAATGCGCTGACAAGGCGCTTAATTTTCAGTTCAACTACGACAGACTCTTTCTGTAATATTGGGGAAACTAACAGGATGGGGACGGTTCTGTCAATAGAAAAATCCAATTTCTTTCTAATGATTTCCTAAACACCGCCGATAAGTATAAACCACCTTTTGATTAGGGGGCGGCGGGGGCCCGGGCCCGAGTGTTCTATGGGAGGTATTCCCAGAATTCCGTACGGAGCCAGCGGATTGCCCTGCGAGTTGCTATCTCGTATATGGTGCGCTTGCCACAGAGGATCTTGCCCACACCTGTCATGCCGGCCCGCAGTTGTCGTTCCGTATTATGCAACTCTCCGTGCACGATTACTGTACGGATGGAACCCTGTGGGACGGCAATGGGCGCTATATCCTTCACGTGAGCTTTATACCAGAGATCCGGGTAACCGCGCATTTTGATGGTAATGGGAAAACCTTTCCTTATCTCCCCGATCTCCTTTTCGGGCACTGGCATTTCCACTACTACGGTCCCGTCACTCACGATTTCGCAGAAGATATGTCCTTTGTCGAGAAAATCTCCGATCTTGTTGTGCAGATATGAGGTTGCGATGACCCCTTCAATCGGGCTGCGCAGTTTCAGCAGATCCATCTGTCGCGTCAGAATGCGGAGTTGCTGTTCGAGCGCTTCAACCCGAGATTCCGCCGCCCTGATGGATTCCTTCCGTGACCCGGCCAGCAGTATCTCCAGTTCGCTTTGGGCCTGAGCCAGTTCCCTGCGTTTGACTTCGCGGTTCCGTTCAGCCTGATCCTCGAGGACTTTCAACTGCCCCATGGCTTCCTGGAGCTCTTTCTTCCTGACCTCATAGGCGGTCCGATCACGATCCGCGTCGTTTTTCGCAACGATACCGGTCGACAAAAGGCTTTGCGTTCTCTGGTGGTTTATCTGTGCATTTGCCAGTTCGGCCTCTTTCCGGGCAATGACCTCTTCCAGGACCGCTCGTTCTTGGTCGATCCGGAAGAAGTTATTCAACTCCGCCGTCCTGGTTTCGATCACTCTGCGAGCTCTTTCGATCTCTTCAGGCCTGGTGCCCGCCTTCAGAAGATCGAGAGTCGCCCTCTGGGTATCAAGTTCGCCTTTGATTTCCTGGTATGCGTTTGATATTTCCAGATTTTCGATTTCCGCCAGGACATCGCCCGTACGGACGCGTGTCCCCTGCTGCACATGAATCCGCTTCAAATTGCCGGCAACCTGTGGTGTCACCGATACCCTATCTGAAGCGACAACTACGAAGTCTCCGGAGATCTTCAGCTCCCAGGGGAGAAAACCCACTATGAGGAGCAACAGAATTATTGTCACCGCAGCCGGATGTTTCTTCAGTCGCGATATCAAAGCTTTCCCGATCTTTCCGGACGTCTGAACTGTTTCCTGTTTGTCCGCTGGAATCACCATCAGGACCAGCGCCGAGGTCATGATGATTCCCCAGGTGTGGAACTCATTCACAAGCCAGTCACAGACTCGCTGAAGCATGAACAGCACGAGAGATGCAGTAAAGAGAGAAGCCGCTGCGCCGTAATAAAGGAACCAGCGCTTCTCCCTTCTGCCGGGCTCCTGGACTGCGGGAGGGATCCCAGTGATCCATGATGTAAATCTGTTCTTCAGATATCCAAGTGCTTTAGATCGCAAATTGGGAACCTCAATAAGATCGCTGAGGAGATAGTAGCCGTCGAGCCGTATAAGAGGATTGAAATTGAACAGACTCTGGATTGCGTTGAACGCAATGGACACGAGGCAAATTCTGCTCGCCGGAGTCTCGGGCGCCAGGAGACGCCATCCTATCGTGGATAAGGCCCATATGAGGACCTGAATGTATCCGCCTGCCAGCGTCGTTCTGATCCGGTCACGCTTCTTCAGCATCCACGCATCGCTCACGTTGCAGTAGAAGGCCGGAATGAAATAGAGGATCATGAATCCCATTTCTTCCACTCTGCCGCCGTGATGTTTCAGCGTGAGTCCGTGAGCGAACTCGTGTATGGTCATCACCGCAAAGATCACCGCCACTATCAAAGGGAGCGAGTAGATCGAGAAGATCGCGCCCATCGAAACGTACAGGGATTCATAGTGAAGAATGGAAATGATCAGCGCTGCGGCCGCCGCGCTCCAGACGAAGAAGCTGAAAACCGGGCTGAAGCAGAACCGGAGTTTTGCTTCCAGTCTCGTCAGAAGCGCGTCGGGATTGAAAGACCAGATCTTCACCGAAAGGAGTGTTCCGACTAACGTGCGGCGCTTCTGAGTCTTCAATCCTTCGAGCTTTGCCCAGCAGTATGCTTCATCCAGGAGCAGAAGATTCCGCAGTTTCTCCGCAAAATCACGTACCTGGGCCTCAAGAACATCCAATGCGTGTTTCTGTGATACTTGTGAAGCAATCGAGGCAGGATCCAGTTCACCGTCCAGAAGCTCCAGCACTGAAGCCTGGACAGCGGTGAACCGGTAGAAGCGGCGCGTGACCGGGTCTTTAACAATGACACCGGAACCGGCTTCCGAACGTATATCGAGATCAGATCGCAGCCTCCCATATTCTGCCATCTCAAAGCCTCGCCGACGGACAACAGATAGCGTTGAATGGTTTTCGATCATAGTGACAGATAGGCCGAATTGCAATGACGAATACGGTCCTGCGGCTGTAATTGACTGGAGGATAAAGGTGTTGTATAAAGGCGGCCGTCAATCAAACGGAGAGCGTTGGCCTGGAAGGAGACACAATGCAAATTAGAGAATGGTTTATCGTCATTATTGTCCTGGCTTTAGCGTGCGGGCTCAGCGGTTGCGCGAAGAAGGAAGCAGAAGAAGTGGCGGTTGAAGAGTATGTCACTGACACAAAACAGAGCACCCCGACGGGCGAGATGGTGCTGATTCCGGCGGGAGAGTTTGTCATGGGTTCCAACGCCAAAGAATCGCCCCAGGCGAACCCCGAACACAAAGTCTATCTGCCGGCTTTCTGGATCGATAAGTACGAAGTGAGCAACTACGAATTCCTCGAGTTCTCCATAAACAACAGGTACACGGGAGAGGGAGCCAAAGAGGGAAGAGACTGGAGGCTTTTCGCCACACATGACAAGGCGCTGAATCCGGTCGTGTACATAACGTGGAAAGATGCGGAAGCTTACTGCAAATCCAAAGGGAAGAGGCTCCCGACCGAGGAAGAATGGGAAAAGGCGGCCCGTGGACCAAATGGGTTCGGTTACCCCTGGGGCAATGAATGGGCTGAAGGCCGTGCGAATACATACGAGGCCGGACTGGGGAAACCGGCGGACATCGGCCAATTCGATGATGTCAGCCCCTACGGCGTACATGACATGCTGGGGAACGTCCAGGAGTGGACAGCATCCTGGTACAAGACCTACAAAGGGAATCCGAAGAAAGACCCGAATTCGGGAGAGCAGTTCAAGGTGGTAAGGGGGCTCTCGTCGCGTTACAAGGGGAAGGTCGCGCATCTGTGGGAACGGACCGCGTACGTGCCGACCGCGCTTTTTGATTTCGGCTGCCGATGCGCAAAAGACGCGACTCCTGAGGATGTGGCGAAAGCCGGGCAGGCCAAGTAGCTCAGGCTATAGCGCGCGGAGAAAGAAGCACTTCAGGTAATGGGTCTCCGGCATTCCTGCGAGCACCGGGTGGTCATTGGACTGGCTGCGTCTTTCGAGTACCTGAATGTAGCGGTGTGCATCACGCGCCGCTTCATTCAGGAGCTCGAAGAAGTCGGCCTCTGACATGTGGTAAGAGCAGCTGGACGTAATCAGTACGCCCTCCGGCTTGAGCAGCTTCAATGCGCGCAGGTTGATCTCCTTGTACCCGGCGCGGGCAGCCGGCAACGCGTTGCGGTTCTTGGCAAATGCCGGCGGATCCAGGCAGATCGTATCGAAACGCCTCCCTGCCTCCCCCTGTCCGTGCAGGAAATCAAATACGTTCGCTTCCTGAAATTCGACATTGCTGAACCCGTTCAGCTCGCAATTCCTCCTGGCAATGAGCAGTGACGGGGCTGATACGTCGACCGCCAGCACCGATTCGGCGACGTGCGCCAGCTGAAGAGCGAACGCTCCGGTGTTCGTAAAACAATCAAGGGCCTGGCCGAAACCATAGTTTCGTGCCGTGATCCGATTCTGACTCTGATCGAGAAAGAAGCCGGTCTTCTGCCCTCTGAACAGGTCGACGATAAACCTGGTTCCGCCTTCCGAGATCTCCACTTCATCAGGAACTGTTCCCCACAGGATTCCTGATGTCTCTTCGAGCCCTTCCAGTCGGCGCGCCTTAACGTCATTTCTTTCCAGTATTCCTGCGGGTTCGATCAACTCACGAAGCGTATCAACCAGCAGCGGTTTCAGCGCGTCTGCCCCCCTCGACAGGGTCTGGATGACCACATACCGGCCATAGCGGTCTGCGATGATCCCTGGTAGGAAATCGCCCTCGCCAAAGATGAGGCGGCAGGATGACTCCGGTCCGAAAAACGCGCGCCGGCGGGCAATAGCATTTTCTATCCTGGATCTGAAGAATTCCGGGGAAGGCGGTTCGGGATCGCGCGATATGAAACGCAGCCGAATTTGGGAAGGTTTCGAGTAGAACGCGTACCCCAGTACGTTTGAGGCCGCATCCGTCACCTGCACAATCGGAGGTTCCGCGTCCGGCTCTTCGGCCACGTCTCCCGCGTATACCCACAAATGTCCGCGACGGATCCTGCGGACGCCGGCCGTTGTTATCCTGACCCTGTCTTTTATACTGAACAAATTCACTTACACCTCGGATTCTGTAGTGGAAAAGACTTCGTGATGTGAGCAAGCGCTTCCTCACGCGTCTTCAGTCTCCCTTCGATCTGAAGATCCTCAACTTCTCCCAATATCCGCTTGAATATGGGACCCGGGGAGTATCCCATCGCGATCAGATCCTCTCCATTTATCAGCGCCGGAGCGATCACTTCGTCGTGGTACTCTTCGAGCTTTCTCTTGCAGTAGCGGTACGCCTCGAGGCTGTGTGCCGCGCTGAGGCAGTTGACTCTAAGCAACTCCAGATGTTCATCGATGTCAGGTTTTCGTAAGAGCCTTACCAGTGTGCTCTTGCGCATCTCTGCGGCACTGAGAAAAGCCGGGTGAGCCGATATCAGATTACCTACCTGCTCAATCTCTTCGTTGGACATTCGCAGTCGGCGGCATATGTTGCCGGCGATCTTTGATCCCTCTGTTGCAGTAGTGCCGACATCCTGGAGCAAAGTTGCGAATGCGAGCGAGACCGAAGGCCGGCGCAGGAGCGACAATCGCCTGCAGGTCCTGGTCAGTGCATTTCTGGATGCGCCCTGTCTCGGAAGCCTGATGCGCGCCAGTGCTGCAACTTCAGGCACTATGTGTTCCAGAAGTCCGCTGTCGTAGAGCAGGCCGAGCCCTCTGCCGGGGTTGGGCCCGGTGAAGATTCTGATCAGCTCATCTCGTATCCGCTCACGGCTCACCTCGACGACTGCACCCGAGAGTTTGCGGATGGCCCTCCATGTTTCGGGGACGATGTCAAAACCGAGACTGCATGCGAGCCGTATTGCGCGCAGCATCCGGAGCCTGTCCTCGGAGAACCGCTCGGTAGGGTCGCCAATAGTCCTGATAACCCGGGCCTGAAGGTCATCCCTGCCATGCACGTAATCGATCACCCGCTCTTCGACAGGATCGTAGAACAGACCATTGATGGTGAAGTCCCTTCTCAATGCATCCTGTTCGGGGCCCGAGAAAGTCACCGAGGATGGGTGGCGTCCGTCGAGATAGGCTGCTTCAGTGCGAAAGGTTGCGACTTCGTACACGTGACCGTAGGAATGGATCTGAACCACGCCGAATTGCGCGCCTATGGCCCTGGACCCAGGGAACAGGCGGAGCACTTCATCCGGCCGTGCGCTGGTGGCGATATCGATGTCTTTCGGCCTCCGGCCGAGAAGGAAATCGCGTACCCAGCCACCGGCAAAAAACGCCTGATATCCCTTACGGCGAAGTTTTTCGACTATTCTGCGTGCAGCTTGTTTCACCTGGCACTCGACCCGGCTTATTCTGCTAACTCAGTTTCTCCAGATACTTGTTCCAGTTCTCATCGTTGAACAGTTTCCGGAAGAGCGTACGGTATTTGGAGAAGGCCCTTCTGTTTCCAAGCCTGTGGTAACTCAGGGCCATACGCACGTAGAACAGGTCGTCATTCGGGAACCTTCTGGCAAGCTTAAGCGTCTGCTCGCCCTCTTCGACGGCCTCCTTGTAGCGGCCCAGTTCGTAGTAGTTGTCGGTGAGATAGCTGCGGGCTTCCGCTTTTTCCAGCTTGTTCCTGGGGTTTCGACGCAGAATCTCGAGAGCGTTCAGGAGTGATTTTTCGAAAGAGCCCAGTCGAAACTGGCATTCGGCCATCTTCAAATACAGCCAGACGAGCTCATTCTTCTTGCCGGTGATCTGTTTCAATTCGAGAATCTTCTGATAGGTTTCGTGTGCCATCTGGAAATTCGAAAGCCTGCGATAGCAATCGGCCATCTTCAAATGAATCTCATCGCGTCGTTCGAACCTCGGATCTATTTCCAACACCTTGGAAAAATGCTTGATCGCTTCATTGTACTGTTTGAGTCCCATGTAATTGTTGGCCATGCTTTCGTATAGATAGCTCAGTCCGGGATCGTTATCGCTGAGGACTTGTATGGCCTTCTGAGAATAGCGGATTGCTTCATCGTGTCTTCCCAGAGATTCATAGTTGCGGCTCAATCCCGCATAGAGCATCCATTGCGTTTCTTTCTCCTGGCTCTCTATGTATTGCTCGCATACCTTCCTTGCCTCGATCGATTCGACGGTCTTGCCGTGGTACTCGTAGAGGGAACCGAGGTGAAACGAAACGAAGCCGTACATGTCGCGCATGAATTCCGGTTTGTCCGGCTCAAAGAGCTGGATGGATTTCGTCAGGTAACTGAACGCTTCCTTATCGTTGCCGGAGTTGAAGTGGCAGATGCCGATCCGTCCCATGAAGTAAGCCTTGATGTTGGGCTCGGCCGTCAGCTTCAACGCCCCCGAGAAAACCTCTGCCGCTTCACGGTATTTCTCCTTCTCGAACAGCTCTCCGGCGTAAGTATCAGAGAGGGAAATCCGCTCTTCCTTTGAAGTTGCCTTTTTCATCTTGCTGTTGAACTGTTGTCGGTTCACAGGTCTCTCCCTCAGAATGGTCTCTGGAACGCAGCGCTATAGCCTTGCCTCTCTACTGATATACAACAATATAGCCGTGGTGCACATCAACCTTCTCGATAGCGTACGGAAGTTCCGACGGCTGCAACGGGTCGAATGGCGGATTCTGCTTTTTGCCTACAGCTGAAATGATCTGTTCAACCAGGCTTCTGGGGAGCGATGTGTCGTCAAACTTTGCCTCCTCCAGAGCGAAGTGCGCCTTCCTGTTGCCGCTTACCAGCTCGCCGCGTGCCGACAGCGTGTGGACTCCCGAAAAAACGGTGCCGATCAGGCGGGGAAAGATTCCAGTTGAATTCTCTCCAAGTCGGTCGAAATCGATCGTCACCACCGCCTGCAGTTTCTTCTCCACGAAGGTCACCGCCAGGTTCTTCAGGCTTGGGTGATAACGCGAGCTGAGATTCAGGGCAAGATAGGAATTGACTTCTTCCTGTGTGAACCGGGTAGTCCGGTCAGCCGATTTTCTTTGGGTCTTGGAGGACTCTTCCAGCCTCTGGAGTTTCGCAACACAGCGCGCGGCCGCCTCCTTAGAGACAGTACCGGTTTCCGGAACAGGAGTGCCGGCGGAACAGACAAGGGCGAGGGCAAGGCCGCATATCAATGCAGCGACCAACCGGGCGGCTTTACCGGATGATCTTAAGGGTCCTGCTCCATCGCGTCTTGGTGAAGAAGTTGAAGATGACATCGGCAAATTGCTTTACCCGGTCCAGTACGCCCGTCCGAAGGTACTCATCCCTTGGAGTTTCAAACGACCAGTAGATGACGAGCGGTTTACCTAAAAGATAATCTCTCGGCACGTTTCCCCATGCGCGGCTGTCCATACTGTTGTCGCGGTTATCCCCCATGGCGAAATATTGCCCTTCAGGGATTTTGAATGGGCCGTCTTTGTCGTAGATGCTGTTGGGATTGATATGTTGCGTATAGTCTTCCTTCAGCGGATTGCCGTTGATGTACACCGTACGCCCTTTGATCTCGACGGTATCCCCGGGCATTCCGATGAGTCTCTTGACGTAAGCGACTTCCGGAGTATTCGGGTACTTGAAGACGATTACATCTCCCCGCTTCGGTTCTTTATAGGGGAGGAGCCCGGACAGGAAGCTGTTATGCAGGCCGTACACGAATTTGTTCACCAGCAGATGATCGCCGATTAGGAGATTCGATTCCATCGATCCGGTCGGAATCTTAAACGCCTGAATGGTGAACGTTGTGGCAAACAAAGCGATAATGGCGGTGATTACGATAGATTCGAAGTATTCGCGAACCGTCGACTTACGGAATTCCAAGCAACCTCCTCAATCAGTCAAGTTGCCAAAAGTCGACAGTTTAGCATAGCCATTCTGAAGGTACAACGGGTACGCCGCGCCGCCGGAACCGCGCTTATCCACGTCGATTACGAAATGAGATCGAAAAAGGAAATTCCTCTTCACAGGAGGCCGGGAGTATGTAGAATCGCAGCATGGACTATGCAGCGGGATATGGATTGCTCCTGACACTGATCGCCGGCGGAGCCACGGGCATCGGCAGCGCACTTGCCTATCTGACGCACAGGACAAAGCGAAACCTGCTCTCTGCGGCTCTGGGATTCTCCGCCGGTGTCATGATCTATATCTCGTTCATGGAGCTTCTCCGCCACGCCCAGGACTCATTGACGGCTGCTTACGGCAGAGTGCCGGGAGGCGCTGTTACGATCCTCAGCTTTCTCGGGGGAATGATGCTCATCGCCGGCATCGACTACTTCATTCCGTCATATGAGAACCCTCATGAAGCCGGACTGGTCGAGGAGATGGAACATGCAGATGAAAACCACAAGCTGCATCGCCTCGGCCTGCTCACGGCGGTCGCTATCGGGATCCACAATTTCCCGGAAGGGATAGCCACGTTCTTTGCCGCAATGACCGACCCGGCCGTTGGCATTTCGGTCGCGGTTGCCATCGCGCTCCACAATATTCCGGAAGGGATTTCGATCTCGATCCCGATATACTATGCTACCGGGAGTCGTCGCAAGGCCTTCTGGTACTCATTTCTCTCCGGATTGTCCGAACCCATTGGTGCGCTGATCGGCTTCCTCGCGCTCCGGCCATTCCTGAACAGTATGTTGATCGACATCGTCTTTGCCGCTGTCGCCGGGATCATGGTCTTCATCTCACTCGACCAACTGGTACCTCATGCCAAGAAGTTCGGTGAAGGGCATCAGTCCGTTTACGGTCTGATCAGCGGTATGGCGATCATGGCGGTAACGCTTCTGCTTGTGTGACCCGGTTCAGTGTCCCCACGACGGCATCCGGGCGGAAACCCTGGAGAGTACCGCAGCCGATATTCCGGACATCGACTCATATATTGAGACAAAACGTTCCGTTTCCGCGGCAGTGTAATCCCGCAGGTTCTGTGCCCAGCGATAGGCTATCGGCTGATACCAGAGTTCGGCTTCAATAGTGTACGGTCCCGTTCCGGGCGTGACACGCACTATGTACGTGATGCCGTCAGCTCCGGAGCCGAAGTCCCGGTCTTCCGCCGCAGCCCCTTGCACCGCCACATCGGGATCCGCCGTGCGCTTGTCAAAACCTTCCGGAAGAATCCGGTTGTCTTTCACGTACCGCACTCCTGATAACAGCCCCGTGGTTGGCCGGCCATTCCGGTCGACCATTATCGATTCATACACCTGGACCTTCTCCGGATTGTCGATCACATCATAGTGCGGCTCGTAGCCGGCGGGATCAGCGTCATTGTCGTTGCCTGCGATGGACCCGTCGGGCCGGAACTTCCCCGATTCAAAAACAATCTTCCCTTCACGGTCTTTGACGATCATGTGAAGCCAGACGCGCCGCGAGGGATAGGCCGTCGGCAGCTTGTGTCCTGCGAGGTTCGTGATCGAAAGTTTGATTGTGAGAGTTTCAGAAGCAAGATGCATGTCCGCTATTTCGAGGCGGGCGGCAGAGGTCTGCAAATGGCTGATCGTGTCTTGAGACGCGGCATTGAGTTCCTTTGGCGATGCCGCCACTCGCAGCCGGTCGCCATGGCGTGCGAAAATTCTCGGCATGAAGAAGTTGCCCGCCCGAAAGACGTGCTGCATAAGTTCCGTCCTTGGCTGGCCGAGAACCGAGGAGATCGGCATATCGGCTATCGCGGGCATATGGCAGTCCTGACAGCTCCGGGTGGTGCGGTACCGGCTGTGGCGCCATTCCAGGTAAGGAACCTGTTCAGGGAGCTGTCCAAGCACGTTCCCCTTCTCGTCGAGTGCATGGGTATAGAGCGTGTGACAGGTAGCGCAGAGTTCGGACGAACCTATGTGCGACGCCTGCTCTGGGAAGAATCCGGTGGCCGAGCTCATCACCTTTGAGCGCCCACGGTCGATTTCGAACCGGCCGAAGACCTTCCTTTGCCCGATACCTGTCTGCGGATCCATCGCGAAATGACCGGTGAAGCTCTCTTTCATGCCCATTCCTTCGTCTGTTATCTGATGGCACACGGTGCAGGAAACTCCGTCGTTTGCCAGCGCGCCGGTACGGGTCGCGCTCTGATCCTGCGCCAGAAGAGAGAAGATGGGCGTCTTGCGACCTGATGTTCTGTGCTCAAATCCCGCCATCGGCATGTGGCAGATGGCACACTCGTTTTCGATCTCGGCCCGCGCACCCGGATGGTCCATGATTTCCCTCCTGACGCCGGCCTTCCAGTAAGGGTCGCGTGACGAGTTGGCCATCATGCTCGGCCGCCAGTCAAATCCTATTGAAACGTCGTTGCCGGTCGGGGTTATGAGACTGTTGTGGCATGCCATGCACTGGTCAGAGGGCACAAACAGAGGCCGCGGTTCCTGTGATATCGCCGCCGCTGAGATAAGAAGTATTAGCACCGAGAATCCGCATAGATACCTCATCCTGTCACCACCCCGTGAAAAGCCCGCCGTCGAACCAATCCCAAAGGAAGTAGAAGAGAACCTGGGTATCCCTCGAACGGGCGTCAGTCAACGGGGTTCTCACCCCGACGTTCATCATGATGTGCTGTCTGCGGCTGAGCGTGACTTGGATCTGGGGAACCAGATCCCATTGGAAGGTCCTGCCGGCGACAAGATCACGAGCGCCCAGCAGTTCGATCATGGGAGACCATGAGCGGCCGAACTGTCCTTGAGTGAAGGTGCGGCCGGTTCCAAAACGGAAGAAGCCGCGGTTGTCGGCGCGCTGTGTGTCGACCGGGATTGCCGCTCCTGCCTGAGACTGGAGGAAGAATTCGGAAGGGAGGATCTGACCGAAGGATAGGAACGGTTCGAAGATGGTTGTGCCTCTCCCGAATCCTTTTTCACGGTCTCCGGTCGGGAACAGGACTTCTCCGGCTACACTGAAGATCGAACCGGTTACCCTGCTGAAAAACAGGGTACGCTTGACGCCGGCCGCGATATCGCCGATTCCTCCCTGCCATCCTCCTCCATCTGCCGTCGCGCGTTCCTGCCGCCCGAACGGCACTGACAACTCGAATTGATTCCGGGCGCCGAAGCGCTTCTCATACACTATCGCGTTCGAGACAGCTCCGTCACCTTGTGCCGCAACCGCGGATTCGAAAACGGCTTCATCCTCCGGGAATGCCTTTTCGATAACGAGCATCCTGGGAAGATTGAATTCCCCGGGAGGCCAGGCATTGTCGGTGCAGAAGGTTCTGACGTGTGCCGTTGCCAGCTGGAGTTCTTCCGGCCCGAGTGCGTCGCCGAACGCCGGCATAAGTCTGGAGAAGGCGCGCGCGGGTCCGCCGGCGTGCGCGACCGCATTCCAGTCGGAATCGGGTTCCCGTACGGCGAAATTGCAGTCGGTGAAATCGGGGAGCGGCAAATCGAAGCCGACTTGGCTTATCGGAGCACCCCTGCCGTCGGAACCGTGGCAACTGGCGCATGCAGCGCTATAGATCTCAGCGGCCTTTGTGGAGGTATTTCCGAAAAGAGCAAGTGCAGGGGAAAACAGGAAGAGAGCAAAGAGAGTCGATGCAATCGGGAATTTAGTGGTCATCTTGTATGCTTTCCGGTCATCTTATACTTGGCGATTGAGAACATTACAAGGCTTGCCTCCCATTTGTTGCCCGGCGGGGAGGAAGGCGGGGAGGGAACTGGATATGAAGGAGTGCAACTGCGATCACACGGGCAGGCGCCTGGAGGAAATACGATCCGGAGACACGGAAAAGGGTGAGATCCACGGCGCGCCTTACTGCACAAGGTGCGGCGGGATAATCACGTGCGAGTTCTGTCCTCCCGGCAGCAGGAAGATCGCGTCAGTGATCGACGCCCGCTATTACGCCTGCTGGGAGCACGGCGACGTAGCCTTTGAAGCCGGGCACGAGTGAGGATTAATCCACAAAAAATGTGGAAAACTTTGTGGAAATCAGCGTTTTTCGGGATCCAAGTATGCCGGTTGCAACGACTTCCATCGAATTGCCGCACAACTGTGCACTTGGGTTTTTCCTTAGCGTGCGAGTATGACGTGAGTGATCGGCTGTGGACAGGGTGAGGCAAAACGTGCTAAATTTCACGCCTCAAATAGTGGGCTTCCTATCAAGGGCGGTTAGCTCAGCGGCAGAGCATCGGTCTTACACACCGGGGG
>Ga0123335_1001410_pt1 | contig 39177 bp, 35 predicted proteins | sample BiotimSIPDNA_2_FD_89707 | JGI IMG/M metagenome (GOLD analysis project Ga0123335, IMG submission 89707) | Anaerobic biogas reactor microbial communites from Washington, USA - Biogas_R2 time_0 SIP DNA | ecosystem: Engineered > Bioreactor > Anaerobic > Unclassified | place: Washington, USA... | reverse complement strand
TGAAAAAAATCGTGGCTGCGGCGAGTGTCAGACTTCCTGCCAGTCTGCCTGCAAGACTTCCTGCACGGTAAGCAATCAGCTTTGCGTCAAGGAGCAATCGAATTAAAGAAGGGCCTTGTCCCGTTGGGATGAGGCTCTTCTTTACGTGAAAGGAGTAAAAAAAATAATTGTTGCACAAATTTATTTTTGATGGAACAAGAATCGTTTTAGATGTACATAGCGGAGCGGTCCACGAGGTGGATGAACTGGCCTGGGAAATATTAGAAAAATATGAACAGGTGACTGAGGCTGAATTAATTGAAGGAACCCGCGGCCGCTACGACCCCGTAGAGGTTGGGGAGACGCTGGAAGAAATAAAAGAACTGGAACAGTCCGGCCTGCTTTTCAGTCCGGACCCCTACCGGGGGCAGTATAGTCCCCGGAAAGAAATCGTAACCAAAGCGCTTTGCCTTCACCTGGCTCATTCCTGCAACCTGGGTTGCCGTTACTGCTTTGCCGGGCAGGGGCGCTTCGGCGGAGACGAACAATTGATGCTGTTGGAAACAGGCCGCGCGGCTATAGACTTCCTGATTGAGCGTTCAGCGGGCAGGAAGCATCTGGAGATTGATTTTTTCGGAGGAGAACCCCTTTTAAATTTTGAGGTGCTGAAAGAACTGGTGTATTATGGAGCACAAAGGGCCGGGGAAAGGGATAAGGTGTTTAAGTTTACGGTAACAACCAATGCCCTTATATTGAACAGGAAAATTTCACAGTTTCTCAATGAGCATGATATCAGTGTGGTCCTGAGCCTTGACGGAAGACAAGAGGTGCACGATAGAATGCGTCCTTTCCCGGGGGGAGCCGGTTCTTATGAAATAGTTTCAGACAGAATAAAAAGTTTTGTGGACTCCCGGCAAAATGAGGATTACATTATCCGCGGCACTTATACCCGTCATAATTTGGACTTTTGCAATGATGTTCTGCACATGGCCGACTTGGGTTTTAAGCATTTATCAGTGGAGCCGGTGGTTGCGCCGGAGGAAGCCCCCTACGCCATCCGCCGGGAGGATTTACCCATGATTTTTTCCCAGTATGAAGAATTGACCCGGGAACTGTTGCGGCGCAGAGAGGCCGGGGAGCCGCTAGATTTTTATCACTTTAATATCGATCTTGAAGGAGGTCCCTGCCTGCAGAAACGGCTTACAGGGTGCGGAGCGGGGCACGAATATCTGGCCGTTGCGCCCAATGGAGATTTGTATCCCTGCCATCAGTTTGTAGGTAGAAGCGAGTACTTGATGGGCAATGTATTTAACGGCAGGGTCAGGCCGGATCTGGTGGACGCTTTCCGCCGGGCTCATATTTACAATAAGGAGGGCTGTGCCGGCTGCTGGGCCAAGTTTTACTGCAGCGGCGGCTGTCACGCCAACGCCGAGGCGGCAAACGGGTCAATTTACAAGCCCCACGAACTGGGCTGCAGCCTGGCCCGGAAAAGGCTTGAGTGTGCCCTTTACCTTAAATTGCAGGAAAGCCGGCAGAATTATAAGTAACAGTTTCCTGCCGGAGGGTTGTACATTTGTCAAACAAGTGAAATATTTCCCTAATACGGCTTTTACAGGCTGTTTTGGACGATTTTCTAAGAAACGGGCTGTTTTACCCTCTCTGGCCTGCCGTGTTATAATAGGCAAGTGTTTTTCTTTTTCCCATAAGTTCACTTTTTTTAACAGGTTTCAACAGCAAGAGCCTGTTTTCCGAGAGGAGTTGACGATTTTGCCGCCAGAATTTGAAGGATTGCGGCGCCTTCCCGGGCTTGATAGATTTGTCTTTATATCTGTTGTGCGACAGTGGTTGTCCAGACAACCTGTATGCCGGCGGGTGGGGCTGGGAGTGGCGCTTTATTTAATTTTTGCCCTTTCAGCTTACGCTGTATTCGGTGGAAATGCCTGTGCCGTTTATGTGGACGGTAAAATGGTCGCCGTTACAGATGACGAGAAAAGCGCTAAACAGGCCCTGGGTGAGCTGACCAAGTCCAAATCGGACCAGGCCGGCTGCCCCGTAGTTGTAGCAGGAGAAATCTCCTACGGGGGAATCCGTGTAGATCAGGAGGAAATGCTGGACCAGGAAGCTTTAACAAAAAGACTCGACGAGTCCCTTACTTTTAAGGCGTCCTGTACATCCATATTGATAAATGGAGAAGCCAAAGTTTTTTTGAAGCATAAGGAAGACGCCGAACGCTTACTGGCCTGGTTAAAAGGGCTCTACCCGCTGGAACCGGATGAAGAGCCGTTGTTCAAAGAAAAAATCGAGCTGGCTGAGGAAACCACCGAAGTAAACAGCATCATGGATTTGGAGTCTGCCCAAAAGTACGTCCTTCTGGGGACCAATAAGGTAACAGAATATAAGGTTAAAGATGGCGATACGCTTTGGGATATAGCCCGGGCTGCCAGGATGGACATGGAACAAATTGTGTTGTCGAACCCCGGTCTGGATCCGGAGCGCTTGAGCATTGATCAAGTGTTGTGCCTGAGCAAGGAATCCCCGTTAATTAACGTTGTGACAAAGCGTCAGGTAACTGTGGATGAAGAAATACCATACTCTGTCGAGGTTCAAAAAGATGACAGCCTCTTGTTCGGGGAGCAGAGGATTATCTGCAAGGGGGAACCGGGCAAAAGAACCGTTACATACAGGATAGTCCGGGAGAATGGGCTGGAAACGGAAAGAGAAGTCTTGACAGAAGAGCTCATCAGTGAGCCCAGAACAGAAATTGTGGCCAAAGGGTCCTTAACCATGCTAGCGTCCCGGGGCGGTACGGCGCGTTTGAGCTGGCCCTGTTCCGGCGGAATTGTATCCCCCTTCGGCATGCGCAACGGACGGATGCATCAAGGTGTGGATATCGGTGCAGGCTACGGCAGTACAGTTAAGGCAGTTGCCGGCGGGACTGTTATCTTTACCGGCTGGCAGGGAGGTTACGGCAATACTGTGGAGATATCCCACGGGTCAGGTCTCGTTACCCAGTATGCCCATCTCTCATCCATTAGTGTTAGTAATGGTAAAAAGGTGGAGCGCGGCGAAAAAATCGGACTGGTTGGAGCAACAGGGCGTGCCGACGGTCCCCACCTCCACTTTGAAGTCAGAATCGGAGGAACCCCGCGTAATCCGGCAAACTACTTGCCATAAATCAATGGACCAGATAAATTTAATATACTTAATCCGGCAGTTCCCAATTGATTAGCTACATACAGCCGCCCGGTTGCTCTCCGGGCGGCTTTTTCCAGGAAATATCAGGGATTGCCATGTCCCCCTTTTATGTAAAAAAGCTTGCCAACAGGTTTGGCGGTGCTATAATATCTTTGAGGTGATAGGTTTGTTTATACGAAAATCCGTCAAGAGGAATAAATTTCGCAGGTTTATTTTCATAACAGTTACTGTCCTGATTGCCATTGGCCTGGTGATTCCGCTGGCCGGCCTTTTCCAGAGGCAGCCGGGTAACAGCGGCGTTACCGGAGATGATTACGCAACCCAAACGCTCCAGGAACAGCTTGCCAGCCTGGAGGAAAGGGCTCTAACAAATCCCGGCGATAAAAATGTTTTGCTGGAATTGGCTGAAACTTATATTTATACAGCTCAACAGGAGCAGGCCATAAAAACCTACGAGCAGGTCCTGGCCCTTGACCCGGGTGATGCGGAGGCCCGGATTAATCTTGCCACGCTCTATTATTACAGCAGCCAGTATGACCCGGCCATAGGGCACCTGCAGGATTTAATCCAAAGGGACCCCGGCAATAAAAGCGCCCATTACTTGTATGGTATTATCCTGGGCACAGGCAAGCAGGATTACGCTGGGGCCATTCAGGAGATGGAAACATTTATTTCCCTTGCCGGGGAAGGGATGGAGGTTGAAAAGGCCAGACAGGCCATTGAAGAATGGAAGAAGGCTTCAGATCAGTGACAGTTAGCACCATGAACTAAAAAAGACCCGGAACTTGGCGGCGGAAATCCCCCGGCCCGTCCGGGTCTTTTTTTAATGAATTATTTTCCGCTAGGAAGGGTTCACCTCCCGCTTTATAATTAGACTGATTAATTAACTGGCGGGAGGTAACTCATGCAAACCGGAGTACAAAGAAACTTAGAGAATGTTTCTAGCAACAAAAGTTTAATCCGGAAGCGTCTAGCCAGGATTATAGCCGCAATTATTGTGCTGCTTTTGTCTATTCTGTGGAGAATTCCTGCCAGCGCCAAATTTTACGGCTACGGGGCCATCCGTGAACTAGTAAAAATCTATGTTGTAATTGGTTCCTGGAATATGTCCAAACTGACATCCGAGCATTTTTTTGTTAAGTATATGCCGGAGGACCGGGGCGAGGCGGAGTTGGTCCTGGAAACGGCAGAGAAATTTTACCAGCCTATTACGGAAGATTTCGGTTATACACCCCGGGGCAGAATCCCCATTATTCTCTATTCCACAAAACAAGAGCTCAATCAGAGTTTTGGCTGGGATGCCAGTGAGAGTGCCATGGGTGTTTACTGGGCCGGGGTTATCCGGGTGCTTTCGCCCGGGGCCTGGGTGGCTGAGACGGAGGCGGACCGGGTCAGGGAAGTCTTTGTATCTTCCGGGCCGGTAGCCCACGAGCTGACCCACTTGATGGTGGATTATCTGACGGGGGGCAATTACCCCCGCTGGTTTACCGAGGGCGTGGCGCAGTATGAGGAATATAAGTTGACGGGCTTTACCTTGAGCAAGCCGGAGGACTCGCTGAAGCCACCCCTTTATTCCATGCAGGAACTTAGCCGGGATTTCGACAACCTTGCAGACCAGACCCGCGCCTACAGCCAGTCACTTGCTGCGGTGCAGTATATCGTCAGTCAATATGGCGATGATGCCCTGGCCGGTTTGATAAAAGAACTTGGTCTCGGCTGCAGCTTCAGCCAGGCTGCGGAGAAGGTGCTGCAACTGGACGACACCCAGTTTGAGGCGCGCTGGCAATCTTGGGTTTTGAATCAAACAGAGGAATACAGCGGCAAGGTTTTGTTTTAATACGTCCCGGGCCAAAGGGATATAAAAGGTCCCTGATAAAAAAGAAATCGATTCATGGGTCACAATCCTGGGCGTTGGGGCAGGAATAGAAGCATTTAGGACGAATAGTCTTTATAGGTTTTCAATATATTGCCACGAATAGTCTTTTAGGAGGACTTTATGGACAAGATCGTTATCGCAGGAGGTAAACCCCTCCGTGGCAGGATAAGAATTAGCGGCGCCAAGAACGCCTCGCTGGCTGTCTTGTGCGCCACGTTTCTTTCCAGGAACGAGATCGTGCTGGAAAATATTCCCGAAATCAGCGATGTGCGCGTAATGATTGAGATTATCAGCAGTCTCGGAGCAACTGCCAATTGGGAAAATTCTGAAACCCTGAGGGTTAAACCCCCCCAAAAAGTAAGTACCGGGGCTCCTTATCAGCTAGTTAAACAACTGCGGGCCTCCAATCTTCTCCTGGGGCCAATTCTGGCCAGGTTCGGACGGGTCCGGGTGGCTCTGCCGGGCGGCTGCAACATCGGAATCCGGCCCATGGATTTGCACTTTAAGGGTCTCGCCGGACTGGGAGCGGAGCTGTCCCTGGAGCACGGCTGTATTCGCGGTAGAGTCAAGGGCCGCTTGAAGGGAGCCAGAATCTACCTGGACTTTCCCAGCGTGGGCGCCACTGAGAATATCATGATGGCGGCCTGCCTGGCTGAAGGCCAAACGCTAATTGAAAACGCGGCCAAGGAACCGGAGATTGTAGATCTGGCAAATTTCCTGAATACCCTGGGCGCCAAAGTACGGGGCGCCGGCACCGATGTGATTAAAATTGACGGTGCCCCCATCCTTGAAGGGGGTGTTCGCTACCCAATCATACCCGACCGGATTGAAGCAGGTACCTTTATGGTGGCCTCCGCAGCTACCGGGGGAGATGTAACCCTGGAGAACCTGATTCCGATCCACCTGCAGCCGTTGAGCGCCAAGCTGCGCGAGGCCAACGTCGAGGTGCTGGAGGGAGAGGATACCTTGAGGGTGCGCGCGGATAAACCCCTGCGGCCCATTGACATCAAAACGATGCCTTACCCCGGCTTTCCCACAGATATGCAGTCTCAGCTGATGGCTATGCTCTCGGTTGTTCCGGGTACCAGCATGATTGTGGAAAACATATTTGAAAACCGTTTTATGGTTGCTGACGAACTCAAGCGTATGGGCGCCAAGATCAAAGTAGAGGGCCGGATGGCTGTAATTGAGGGAGTTCCCTCCCTGCAGGGTACTCAGGTTAAAGCCACCGACCTGCGTGCCGGCGCCGCCTTGATTGTGGCAGGTTTGATGGCTTCCGGGGAAACTGAAATATGCAACGCCATATACATAGACAGGGGTTACCATAAACTGGAGGAAAAACTAATGTCTCTTGGAGCGTCTATCTGGAGAAAATAAGCGTGGCAACACGCTTTTTTTATTGGAGGGAAGAAATGTTTCATATAACAGTGCTGGCTGTGGGCCGCCTCAAGGAAAGGTACCTGGTGGAAGGAACAGCTGAATATTTGAAGAGACTTGCCCCTTACGCCAGGGTTGACGTGGTTGAGGTGGATGAAGCGGGCTTTGGGGAGAGTCCGGCGCCCTCCGGCCGGGAAAAAATCAAAGAGAAAGAGGGGGAGCGCCTGCTTAAAAGGATACGTCCGGACACATTCCTGATTGCTTTGGACATAAAAGGGGAAGCACGTTCCTCGGAACAAATGGCGGATGTACTTGGCAGGCTGGCCCTGGAGGGCCAGGGAGATATTACCTTTGTCATTGGCGGCTCCCTGGGACTTTCCCGGAATATCCTCAACCGCGCCAACCTGAGGCTCTCCTTTTCCAAATTCACTTTCCCGCACCAGTTAATGCGCCTGATTTTACTGGAGCAGCTCTACCGCTGGTTTAAGATTATGAAGGGTGAACCATACCACAAGTAAGCATTGTTTTTTATACAGAACAGAAGAGCAACCTGGTTAAAGGCCGCTCTCCTCCACTTTGTTTTTTCACTAAAAAACACAAAATCCTCTTTCTGTAAGAAACCAACTCGCATCTGTATATTAGTAATAACGGGTCTAAGAAACGGGATGAGTTTGGCACGCCCCAAATTAATTTACAGAGTTAATATAATAAACAGAAGTAAAAGGAATAATAGCTAAAAAACCTTAAAAGTGTCATAGAGAGGGAAAAATTTTGAATATCCGAAGAGGCCGGCTGACGGCCGCCATGACGCTGGTCGTGTCGCTCCTGGGTTTAGCTGCGGCATTTGCAGGGGTGTGGAACGAAAACCTTTACAAAGAAGTGTATTTGGCAGGCACGATCTCAGAATTTTTGATTGCCGGTTCCATAGCCCAGGACCTTGTCTCGATCCCGCTGGGTCTTTTACTTGCTGTGCTGTCGGTTGCCTTTTTGAAACGGCCGGGCTATAAAACCTTTATAGCAATTCTCGGGCTGACCGGGTATTTCTTTTATGGTTACGGGCTCTATACCATGCAGGGGCAGTACACGGCCATTTATCTGGTTTACCTGGCTATTTTCGGCCTGTCCCTTTACAGCCTGATCTGGGGGATTACCAGTTTTGATGCGGATGCGGTGAAAAATTACTTCCTGCCCCGTTCATTACGCCTGGCCACCGGTGTCTTTCTGGCCGCAATTGTTCTGGTCCTGACTCCCATCTGGTTCAACCTTATTACGGCTGATATTGAAAAGCGTGCACCAGGGGACACCTATGCTGTTTTTATACTGGATTTGGCCGTGGTTTTTCCCGCCCTGGGAATTATTGCTGCCCTGCTCTGGCAAAATAACAGGTTCGGCAATATACTGGCCGGAGTGGCGCTTTTTAAGGCAATGACAGTTTGCCTGTCGGTGGCCTTCGGCGAGTGGTTCAACCCGTATTACAGCGGTCATGAGCCGGATTTAGCCGGCATTGCTATTTTTGCCGGGCTGACAGTGGTTAGTCTTGTGTTCATAGTTTTATACCTGTTGAAACTGGAGAAGGCGGGGAGTCGCTAAGATGCCTAAAGTTGCCCTGGTAGTGCATGGGATTCTGGCAATCATTTTTATTTTGCTGGCTGTTGTACTCATTGCAAATTACCGGTTCAAGCAAAGTGTAAAAAGAGAAGTTGAGGAGCTTTTCAAAGATAATTTGGCAGATAAGGCTGAAATCGTCCGGGAATCTGATCTAAGCGGCCTGCCCACGGTTGTTCGCAAATGGCTGGAACAGTCCGGGGTGGTTGGCCGGGAAAGAATCAGGGCTGTCCGTTTAAGGCAAAATGCGCAGCTTAGGCTGAAAGAGGAAGGATTCTGGATGCCTGCCCGGGTGGAACAATATTTTACGGTGGATAAACCGGGCTTTATCTGGAAAGCCAGGGTCAAAATGGTGCCGCTGATCTATTTCGCAGGCAGGGACAAGTACGCAGAAGGCAGAGGCCACATGCTGATCAAGCTTTTCTCACTGATTAAAGTAGCGGATGCCGGAGGCAAAGAAGTCGACCAGGGCACGCTGCTGCGGTATCTGGCCGAGACGGTCTGGTTTCCGGCTGCGGCTTTGAGCCCTTATCTCCATTGGGAGGAAGCAGGTGCCAATTCGGCAAAGGTTACCATGGACAACGGGGGGATAAGCGCTTCGGGAGTGTTTACGTTTAATGAGAAGGGAGAGGTTGTCAGCTTTGTTGCGGACAGGTACGGGGAGTTCAACGGCCGGTATCTGCTGAAACCCTGGTCGGTACTTATTAAGGAGCACAGGGAATTTAACGGCGTCCGCATACCTTCCAGGGGGGATGTTATCTGGAAACTGGATCAGGGAGATTTTCACTGGTACCAATTTGAAATTACTGAAATTGAATACAACAGGCCGGAAGCATACTAGTAAAATGCTCAGTTCACTTTTAGCAGGATTTCTGGAGCAATAAAGCGGCAGATCTGCAGTTTTTAAAAGACAAGGAAAATGATTTAAAGAGAATATTCTGCCCGGGCCCGGGGCATATAACTTAGAACCGGCGCGTTGACTGAACAGACCGGAAGTGATATTATTTTTAAATGTAGGGGCGCAGTATCACCAAAAAACCCCTCATTTTAGAGCAAATATCCTCCAGGATATATTATAAGTTTTATCTTGCATGGTGGAGGTGCACAATAAATATGAATTATCTGCATATCAATGGCCGGGAGATTGAGCTGGATGAGGACGGGTTTATAATCGATCCCGAAGAATGGACGGAAGAGGTTGCCCGCGTCTTTGCGGCGAATGAAGGAATTTCTGATTTAACCGATGAACACTGGAAAATAATCAACTACCTACACGAATATTATGCCGAGAACCAAATAGCTCCGATGATCCGCAAACTCTGCAAAGATACCGGTTTCAGTTTGAAGCGGATTTATGAGCTGTTCCCATCTGGTCCGGCCAAAGGCGCCTGTAGAATAGCCGGTTTGCCCAAACCCACCGGCTGCGTTTAATTTACCGGAATAGGCCTGTTTTACAGGGGAATGCAGGGTTCTTTAAGAGAAGTAAAGTATTTTAAAGAGAACAGGAAAATATAAGTGTCAAGACCTGTGAGAAAGCAACCTGAACTAAAAAAACATTCAGGAAGAAACATTCAGGAATAAGAATTACGGGTTGGACCTGTCCCCGCAGCGGGGGCGGGTTTTTTATTTTTTTCAAAGATTGCACTTATACATAAAAATTGGAACAGGAGAAAAAATATATCTAGATTGCCGGGAGGTGACGAAATATTAGCAAACCAAAAGAGTTTTCTTCCAAGAGGCTAATTTTTTACGCAGTCTGCCTGCTGACCCTGCTCATCGCCGGCGCATCCCTGGAATGGCGGCAGGCGGCGGCCCAAAGCCCCACACTGTACTGGGGGAGCAGAGGCGATGATGTTTTGCGCCTACAGCAAAAGCTCAGCCAGTGGGGGTATTACAACGGACCCCAGGACGGATACTACGGAGCTGAAACATATCGCGCCGTGCAAAAATTTCAGCGCAACAACGGCATTAACCCGGACGGCGCGGCAGGTTCGCAGACACTGGCAGCAATGGGCTTGAGCGCACCGGCGGCGGTTCCCGCTGTTTCCAGGGGCGTAACCTCAGGCAGGGACGAGTTGATCCTGCTGGCCCGGGTGATTGAAGGAGAAGCTGCGGATGAGCCCTTCACTGGAAAGGTGGCGGTGGGAGCTGTCATTGCCAACCGGACCAAAAGCGCTGATTTCCCGCGCACGATCAGCGGCGTCGTTTACCAGGACTATGCCTTTGAATCCATCAGCAACGGGCAGGCTTACAGGCCCCTCACCCAGGATTCCATCCGGGCTGCGGAGATGGCCCTGAGTGGTTACGACCCTACGGGAAGCGCGCTTTTTTTCTGGAACCCGGCCAAGCCGGTTAACCCGTGGGTGTGGTCGCGGAGCATTATTACAACAATAGGGAACCATGTCTTTGCACGCTAAGGAGGAGGTCGCTTGTGAGAAAATGGATTATTCCCTTGGTCCTCGGGATTCTGGCCATAGGGGCGGTAGCCCTCTGGGGCAATACCCAGCGCCTGGCCAATCGCAATACCGAGATATTTCTGGACAACAAATATCAGCGGGCCTTTTTTGATTTGACCAACCAGGTTCAGAACCTGGAGGTGCTCCTGTCCAAGAGCATGGTGGTCGCAGACCCGCGCCTTGACCTTTCGCTTCTCATGGATCTCCGTCAGCAGGCAGCCTTCGCCCAGTCCAACCTGAGCCAGCTGCCCCTGGGCGATGCCCTGGCCAGCCGGACCTCCAAATTCCTGACCCAGGTGGGGGACTACGGGGACAGCCTGGCCAGGCAGGTCAGCCGCGGCGAGGCAATTAATAAAGATCAGTGGGATAGCCTGAATAATCTCTACCGGCAGTCCGTTGACCTGAACCGGGAGTTGCAGGGTATGAGTTACAAAGTGGCCCAGAACAACTTTTATTTCAGCGAACTGGTGCGGCAGGTCCGCAAAAACCTGCAGGATACCTCCGGCAACGCAGCCAGGTCGGACCTCCAGACTCTGGACCAGCGGATGCAGAGCTATCCCTCCTTGATTTACGACGGCCCCTTTTCGGAGCATCTCGAGAAAACCGAACCCAGAGCATTGAGCGGGCAGGCTGAAATAGACCGGAACGAGGCCGTGAACCGGGCCCTTGCCTTTGTGGACAAGAACCCAAACCTGGAATACAAGGCGGTTGTAACCGGGGATACCAACGGCCGCATTCCGGCCTACCGGGTGGAGGTTACCGCTGGTGAGGGGGACGCCGGGCCCCGGACACAGCTGGATGTAACCAGGCAGGGCGGCAGGGTTATCTGGATGATCCAGCCGCGCTTCCCCGGAGAGCAGGCAATCAGTATTGATGAAGCCCGGCAAAAGGCGATCCGTTTCTTAAAGGATCGGGATTTCGGAGAGATGAGGTCCACTTATTACATGCAGCAGCAAAACACGGTTACTTTTAACTTCGCTGCGGTCCAGGACGGCGTAACCCTCTACCCGGACCTGGTAAAAGTCACAGTAGCCCTGGATAACGGAGAGGTGATCGGAGCTGAGACCACCGGTTACCTGATGTCGCACCGGCAGAGGCAACTGCCGGAGAACATAATTTCACAGGAGCAGGCCAGGGCGACAATCAACCCTCGCCTGGAAGTGACTGGGGGGGGACTGACCCTGATTCCAGTGGGGGCATCGGATGAAAAGCTGACCTATGAGTTCCGGGGAAAGCTGGGAGAGGAAACTTATCTGATTTACATCAACGCTGAGAATGGCCGGGAAGAAAACGTATTAAAGCTTATTGAAACTGAAAACGGTACACTGACCATGTAGCAAATCTCCCGAGGTCAATTCCGTCTATGGCCATAAAAAACAAAATGAATTTGCCGGGGACAGGTTAAAATCCTGTCCCCGGGCTTTTTTGAGGGACTGTCCCCTTAAAAGGTAATATCTGTTATAAAACTTAATAAGATAATATAAGACTTAAAAACACTCTGCTTAAAGTCAGCCGGAACGCAGGCGGCTCTTCCTGCAGGGATTAAATCCTTTTATTTTGCGTGAATCCGAGAGGCGTCCGCCGGCAGGGCATTCCCGGGGGGGGAGGGGGAAAGGTGCCCTTTGAAAAAAAGTTTGTGATTATCTTTTTCACGGCCATGGGCGTCATGCTTGGTGCCGCCCTGATCGGCTCCCTGGCCGCCGTGATGGTCCGGGAACCCCCCCTGGCCACAATGCTCAGGCTGGCCAGGGAAATCCGGATTTGGGCGGTGGTGGCTGCCCTGGGCGGTACCTTTTCCACCATTGAAATTCTGGAATCTGGACTCTTAAAGGGAGAGATTACCGCTGTCATTAAACAGATTTTTTACATTGCCGGCGCCATGGCCGGCACTCATCTGGGGCACTTAATGATCCTGGCAGTGGCCGGGGGTGAAAAATGAATGAAAAAGGGGTCCGCCTGGCGGTGTTTTTTGTCCTGGGCATGATCATGGGAAGCGTATTTGTCAGTATTTACATCGGCCGTCAGATCGACCATCTCACCCAGGAAAACGAAATTCTGCTCCGGCAACAGGAACAACTGCAGGACGAGCTGAATCATTTAAAAGAAAGCATGGGCGAAAGGGAAAAAGAGGTGGTTTCCAGCATTGAAACACATATTGCCATCACCGGGGGGAGCCTTACCCGGCTTGAAGAAAACGCTGTTATCCTGGCTATCGATAAGCAGGTGCAGCAGTGGCTGGAGCCGTTAAAGGGACAGGAGGTTAAAAAGCTCAACCATCTTCTGATTCCGCAGATCATTGACAACAGGACTGTTGAAGTTGCAGGAACCAGCTACCGACTCAGCGTGAAACTGGTGGTTTCCGGCCCGGAACTGGTTTTTTACCTGGAGGCGAAAATGGAAAAGGGGGCCAGGCCGGTGGACGCCCGGGGACAGGCTTGAATTGCAGGTCCGCGGTAAGCTCCGGGGGCAGCCCTGGACTCTGGCCCCGGGTCATTTTAAGTCTTTTGCTGGAACGCCAGTTCAGCCTGATTTCGCCATGGCGATGACGTTTTCAAAGGGTACGGTTCAAGTGTTGGAAATGCAGAGGACAAACCTGTTGCACCACATTGTCTTAACACTATCCCACCACACTTTACCTGTTGACACCCTCATGCTACCGTGCTATAATTTCCTCAATTTATCGCGAAAAGGCAATGATGGGGAAGAATGGCGTTGTTTGTTCAGCAGCGAGCCGGGAGCAGGTGTAAGCCCGGTGAATAAGACGCCCGGGCCGCCCCGGATGCCGCACGCCGAAATCTTTACAACCAGAGAGTAAGCGACAGCCGGTCTGCCCCCGTTAAAGGGCTTAAGAGGGCCTTGAGGCACTGCCTCTTGGGCCAATTAGGGTGGTACCGCGAGTTAAATTCCCGTCCCTTGTTCAGGGCGGGTTTTTTTATTCAACTCTGCCAGCATAAAGGAGGATGACAGTTGAAGGAGATCCTGGAACTTCTCCAGACCGACGCCAGGCTTACACCAGGGCAGATTGCCGTGCTGTTGGACCGGGATGAAGAAGAAGTGGCCTGTAAGATCAAGGAGATGGAAGAAAATAAAATTATCCTGGGCTACTTTACCCTGATTAACTGGGATAAGGTTGGGGAAGAGATGGTTTCGGCTATTATCGAAGTTAAGCTCAGTCCCCAGCGTGAAGTGGGTTTTGACTCGGTTGCCGAGCGTATTTACCGCTTCCCCGAAGTGGGCAGTGTCCGCCTGATGTCGGGGGCCTACGACCTGGCCGTAATGATTAACGGCCGCACCATGAAAGAAGTGGCCCACTTTGTCTCCCACAAGCTTGCGACCATTGAGAATGTTATCAGCACATGTACGCATTTTGTGCTCAAAACATACAAATATCACGGAACTATTCTTGAAGATAATGAATCGGATAGAAGGCTGGTGGTGACCCCGTGACGGCAACAGTAAACTGGCAGGACCGGATTAACCCGGTGGTGCGGGACATTCCACCCTCGGGGATCAGGCGTTTCTTTGACCTGGCCACCGAGATGAAAGGAGTGGTTTCCCTGGGTGTGGGCGAGCCCGATTTTGTGACGCCCTGGCATATCCGGGAAGCATGTGTCTACTCCCTGGAGAAGGGCTACACCATGTACACATCCAACAACGGGCTGCTGGAATTGAGAGAGGCGATAGCCCGGGATCTGGCGGAGACCTACCGGGTGGTTTATAATCCCGGTAATGAGATTTTAATCACCGTGGGGGTCAGCGAAGGGCTGGACCTGGCCCTGCGCACCCTTTTGTCCCCGGGGGACGAGGTCTTAATCCCCGAACCTTCCTACGTGTCTTACGCCCCCTGTATTACCCTGGCCGGGGGCAGGCCGGTGTATTTAAAAACCTCGGTGGACAACGGTTTTCAGGTAACCGCGGAAATGGTGGAAAAAGCCGTTACCCCCGCAACAAAGGTTCTGCTCCTGTGTTATCCGAACAACCCCACCGGGGCGACGATTTCCCGGAAAAATTTACTGGAAATAGCTGAAGTAGCCATAGCCCGTGACCTGGTAGTGATCTCCGATGAGATTTATGAAAAGCTGACCTACATTGGAGAGCATACCTGTGTGCCTTCCCTGCCCGGGATGCGCGATCGCACCATCTTGTTGAACGGTTTTTCTAAATCCCATGCTATGACCGGCTGGCGCGTCGGTTATGCGGCAGGTAATCCCGACTTCATTGCAGCGATGAGGAAAATCCACCAGTATACCATGCTCTGCGCTCCCATAACGGCCCAGATGGCCGCCCTGGAAGCCCTGAAAAACGGCAAGAGCCAGATGAAAAAGATGGTTGAGCAGTACAGCCGGCGCAGGCGTCTTGTCCTTCATGCCTTCCGGGAGATGGGCTTGCCCTGCTTTGAGCCCGGCGGCGCTTTTTACGCTTTTCCGGAGATCAGGCAGACCGGGCTTTCCTCGGAAGAGTTTGCCGAACAGCTTCTAAAAGAAGTCAAAGTAGCGGTGGTTCCCGGCAGCGCCTTCGGCCAGCAGGGAGAGGGCCATATTCGCTGTTCCTATGCCGCATCGATTGATGACCTGAACGAGGCTTTTAAGCGGATGAAATTATTTTTGAAACGCAGAATGGGGCGAGGTATTGTTTTAAAGGGCTCTTTTGTGAAAACCGGGCCTGTTCCGGAGGGTAAGTTACAGTCCCTCTAGTTTGTTAGGCCGGGTCTGCCAGGGTGCCGGTCCGGATCCCCGGACCGGGGCGGGGCAAAAAGCCATGATGCTCTGTGTGCTGTACTTTACTGTTCTTTACCATCCGTATTATTTAGTGATTTGCAGGTTAGAAAACCGGTTAAAAAAGGTTTCCTAACCTGCCGGCATCTTTTGCGTTGCTCTTTAGCCCCCACTTTGTTAAACTGATAGTAGTTCCTTTTTAAAAAGGCAATACGCCAGGATTTTTAATGCTGGTCCGGTGGCCGTAACTGCCGCGCCGGCTTTTTCTGTGAGTATAACGAGATTTTTGGAGGTGAATAGTTTTGAAGGAACTTCTATCCGGCAACGAAGCCATCGCCAGGGCTGCCTATGAGTGTGGTGTCAAGGTGGCCGCGGCCTATCCGGGCACACCCAGCACGGAAATTTTAGAGCAGTTTTCTCGTTATCCAGGCGTTTACGCCGAGTGGGCGCCAAATGAAAAGGTAGCCCTGGAAGTGGGTATCGGGGCCTCCCTGGCTGGAGTCCGCACCCTGGTGGCCATGAAGCATGTGGGTGTGAATGTTGCTGCTGACCCCCTGCTTACTTTTGCCTATACAGGTGTCAACGGGGGGTTTGTTTTGGTTTCCGCCGATGACCCGGGAAGTCACAGCTCGCAAAACGAGCAGGATAACCGGCAGTACGCCCGTTTTGCCAAAATTCCCCTCTTAGAACCCAGCGACAGCCGGGAGGCGGGCGATATGGTGGGCCTGGCCCTGCTGCTCAGCGAACAGTATGATACACCGGTAATGCTGAGGATTACAACCCGGGTGGCCCACTCCCAGAGCTTTGTTGAAAAAAGAGAGCCGCAGCCGCAGGAATTGCGGCCGTATTGCAGGAATCCGAAAAAATATTTGATGCTGCCTGCCTTTGCCAGGGAGCGCCGGGCCTTTATCGAAGAACGTCTGGCAGGACTGAAGGAGTACTCGGAAACCACCCCCGTCAACAGGATTGAGTGGCGGGACCGCTCCGCCGGCATCATCACCAGCGGGATCAGCTACCAGTATGTGCGGGAGGCTCTGCCGGACGTTTCGGTGCTGAAGCTGGGCCTGACCTGGCCGCTGCCCGAAAAATTGATCCGCTCCTTCGCAGAGGGCGTCAAGAGGCTCCTGGTTGTGGAAGAGCTGGAACCTTTTCTTGAGGAGCAGGTCAAGGCCATGGGCCTGGCGGTTTCCGGCAAAGAATATATTCCTTCTACCGGCGAGTTGAGTCCGGGTATTGTGGCCGGAAAAATGATTGAAGCCGGTCTCCTGGAGCAGCAGGGCGGGCCTGCTGCCGGAACCGTTCCGGAGGATGCCCCGGCTGTTCCAGGAAGACCGCCGGTGATGTGCCCGGGCTGCCCCCACCGGGGTGTATTCTACACCCTGCGTCGCTTGAAGCTGAACGTTACGGGAGACATCGGCTGCTACACCCTGGGCGGTCTGCCTCCCCTGGAGGCCATGGATTGCTGTATTTGCATGGGCGCCAGCATCGGGACCGCCCACGGGGCTGAAAAGGCCGACCCGGCCTGGGCCGGGCATGCTGTAGCGGTCATTGGCGACTCCACATTCCTGCACTCAGGCCTTACCGGACTGTTGAATGTGGTTTATAACAGGGGCAGCAGCACGGTGCTCATCCTTGACAACTCAACAACAGCTATGACCGGGCACCAGCAGCATCCCGGCACAGGCTACACCCTGATGGGAAAATCGGCGCCGGCCGTAGATCTGGAAGCCCTGGTGCGGGCATTGGGTGTCAAGCGGGTCCGGCTTGTCAATCCCCGGGATCTCGCAGAGGTTGCGGAAGCGGTAAAGGAAGAAGTGGCGGTCCGGGAACCTTCGGTAATAATTTGCCGCCAGCCGTGCGCTTTGCTGGACAGGCAGTCTGCCCCCGCTCCCCGGGTTCTGATGGAAAAATGTACGGGGTGCAAGACCTGCCTGGGGCTTGGTTGTCCGGCCATTGCCATTATTGATAAGAAGGTTTCCATAGATTCCGGCTCCTGTACGGGATGCGGCCTGTGTGTTCAGGTTTGTAAAACAGGAGCGCTGGCGAAAGGGGGGGCAGACCATGCTTAAGCCCCTGGATATTATCATCGGAGGTGTAGGGGGTCAGGGCACGATCCTGGCCGGCAGGGTCTTGACCCGGGCAGCTCAGGAAGCCGGTTACGATATCAAGGTTTCAGAAATTCACGGAATGGCCCAGCGGGGCGGCAGCGTTGTGACCCAGGTGCGCCTCGGGGAAAAGGTCTGTGCGCCCATGATTAGCGAGGGCGGGGCCGACTTTATCCTGGCCTTTGAAAAACTGGAGGGTTTGCGCCTTTTACCGTACCTCAAGGCGGGCGGGGCCATGATCATCAACGACCAGGCCATTCCCCCTGTACCTGTCCTGGTGGGAGCGGCGCAGTACCCGGAAAAGATCATCGACTACATTAGATCCAAAGTGCCTGCTACCCTGGTGCTGGATGCCCTGGGAATCGCAACAAAGTGCGGCAATCCTAGGGCCGTCAATATGGTACTCCTGGGCGCCCTGGCCGGAAACCTTCCCCTGGAACGGGAAATATGGGAGAAGGCTCTGGCGGACCGTGTGCCGGAAAAGTTTCTTGATGCTAATAGAGCGGCCTTTGCCGCCGGCTACGGGCAACAGAAGTGACTAGCCTTTTAGGCGCTTTATAATACTCATTTTGGGAAAGCAGGCCCCCCGGGTCCTGCTTTCCTGCGTCTGCCCGGTCAGCTTGACAGGTCAGGTTCCAGGGTTTAATCTAGAGTATGGATTTACAACGGACTGCTGCAGCCAGGTAAGGCCAAAATCGTCCGTTTTAGGGAGGTTTACATAGATGAGCGACATTGTTGAGGAGATCCGGGTGGGCCTTGCCCATTCCCTGGTAGGAGCCCTGAAGGCAGCCGGCGAAAAAGATTTAATCAAGGTGGACCATGTACCGGACTTTACGGTTGAGGCGCCCCGGGAGAAAGAACACGGGGACTTTGCCACCAACCTGGCCATGCTCCTGGCCAAACCGGCCAGGCTGGCGCCCCGCAAGGTGGCTGAAATTTTGGTGCGGAACCTGGCCCGGAACCCGGCCTGGGTGGAAAAAATTGAGATAGCAGGGCCCGGATTTATTAATTTCTACCTGCAAAGGGACTGGGTTTGCCAGGCCATTCCCCGGATCATTAAGGAGTCTGAAAACTATGGCCGGGTAAAGCTTGGCAAGGGCGAAAAGGTACAGGTGGAATTTGTCAGCGCCAACCCCACAGGCCTTTTACACATGGGCAATGCCCGGGGAGCGGCCCTGGGGGACAGCATAGCCGCCATTCTCGATTTTGCCGGCTATGCTGTGACCCGGGAGTTTTACATCAATGACGCCGGCAAGCAGATTGAGAACTTCGGCCTTTCCCTGGAAGCCCGTTATCTGCAGCTTCTCGGCAAGGAGGCGCAGGTTCCCGAGGACGGGTATCACGGCGGGGACATTCTTGAATCAGCCCGGGGTTTTCTGGCCCTGGAGGGGGATCGTTACCTGGCGTCCGGCCCCCTGGAGCGCCGCTGTGCCCTGGTTAAATATGCCCTGGCTGAAAAGATCAGCGCCATTAAAAAGGTGCTGGAAGATTTCGGTGTGCATTACGACGTTTGGTTTTCGGAACAGTCCCTGCACGACGGGGGGGAAGTCCAGGCTGCCCTGGATTACTTGAAAGAAAAGGGTTGGATCTACGAGGATGAGCAGGCCCTGTGGTTTAAAGCTACCAGTTTCGGTGTGGAAAAGGATGAAGTGGTGGTCCGGGCAAACGGAATCCCTACTTATTTCGCAGCGGACATTGCTTACCACCGGAATAAGTTTCAGCGGGGTTTTGAGCGTGTTATCAACGTCTGGGGCGCCGACCACCACGGCCACGTAGCCAGAATGAAGGGCGCGGTGGCCGCTCTCGGGTACGACCCGGCCGCCCTGGAAGTTGTAATTATGCAGCTGGTCCGCCTTTACAAGGGCGGTGAAATCGTGCGCATGTCCAAACGCACCGGCCAGTTTGTCACCCTGGAGGAACTGGTGGACGAAGTGGGCCGGGACGCCGCCCGCTACTTTTTCGTCATGCGCAGTCCCGACAGTCACCTGGATTTCGACCTGGACCTGGCCAAATCTGAAAGCAACGATAATCCAGTTTATTATATCCAGTACGCCCACGCCCGCATCTGCAGCATTCTCCGGCAGTACGGGGAACAGGGCGGGGTGATGCCGCAGCCCTCCAGTGTTGATTTTATAATCCTGCAGGAAGAATATGAGCTTGCCCTGGCCAGAAAGCTTGCCGACTTCCCCGGGGAAGTGGCCTCCGCGGCAGCAAACCTCGCCCCCCAGCGTATTGCCCGCTATCTGCACGAGCTGGCCGGTTTGCTGCACAGTTTTTACAACAGTCACCGGGTCATTACTTCCAACCGGGAGCTGACCATGGCCCGGCTGCTGCTGGTTGAAGCCACCCGGATAACTTTGAAAAACGGTCTGGGATTGCTTGGTCTGACAGCCCCTGAAAGAATGTAAAGAGTAAAAGACAAAATATGCAGGGGCTTTTGTGGTTGACAGGGCTGACGGGCATCGTTAAAATGGGAGTGTTAGTTTATTAACAACAATATTTGACAGGAAATAACAGGAGGCTGACATGGCCAAATTTATTTTTGTTACCGGCGGGGTGGTATCTTCACTGGGCAAAGGGATTACGGCCGCTTCCCTGGGGCGTCTTTTAAAGAGCCGCGGGCTGAAAGTGGCCATTCAGAAACTGGACCCTTACATTAACGTGGATCCCGGCACCATGAGTCCTTATCAGCACGGTGAAGTGTTCGTAACTGAAGACGGCGCGGAAACAGATCTCGACCTGGGACATTACGAGCGGTTTATCGATATCAACATCTCCCGCAGTTGTAATGTAACCACCGGCGGTATTTACAGTTCCGTGATCAACAAGGAGCGCAGGGGGGATTATCTGGGGGGCACCGTACAGGTTATTCCCCATATCACCAATGAAATTAAAGAGCAAATCCTGCGTGTGGCTACCGAGTCTGATGCTGATGTCATCATCACTGAAATCGGCGGCACCGTAGGTGATATTGAGTCACAGCCTTTCCTGGAAGCTATCCGCCAGATGAAAGGAGACGTCGGTAAAGGTAACGTGGTTTATATTCATGTAACCCTGGTTCCTTATCTTCAGGCTGCCAATGAGTTGAAAACAAAGCCAACCCAGCACAGTGTCAAGGAACTCAGGGGAATCGGCATCCAGCCCGACATCGTTGTTTGCCGCAGTGAACGGCCCCTATCTAAAGAGATGGAGGAAAAACTGGCTTTATTTTGCGACATCGAAAAAGAGGCGGTGATCCAGGCTCTGGATGCACCGTCTATTTACGAGATGCCCCTGATGCTGGAAGAAGAGGGGCTGGCCGATATCGTCCTGAAAAAACTGGGAATCAATACAGGCCCCCCGGATTTAACCGAATGGCGCCAAATGGTGGCCAATTTGAAAAACCTGCGCTACCTGACCACCATCGCCCTGGTTGGAAAGTACGTATCCCTGCAGGACGCCTATCTCAGCGTGGCCGAGTCGCTTCGTCACGCGGGTTACAGCCACGGCTCCGCCATAGAGATCAAATGGATTAATTCTGAAGAGGTCACCCGGGCTAACGTGAGGGAGTTTCTGGGAAATGTTGACGGTGTCCTGGTGCCCGGCGGCTTTGGTGACCGGGGTATAGAAGGTAAAATTGAGGCGATCCGGTTTGCCCGGGAACAAAGGATTCCCTATTTGGGTCTTTGCCTGGGAATGCAGTTGGCCGTTGTGGAATTTGCCCGCAACGTCATAGGCTGGCAGGATGCCAACAGCACCGAGTTTAACCCCGCTACAACCCACCCGGTAATTGACCTCCTGCCGGATCAGAAAGACCTTGCTAAAATGGGGGGCACCATGCGGCTGGGAGGGTACCTCTGTAAACTGGAGCCCGGTACGGCGGCTTTCAGGGCCTACCAGCAGGAAATAATCGTCGAAAGGCACCGTCACCGCTACGAGCTAAACAACCTTTACCGCGATGGTCTGGCCCGGGCAGGCCTGGTTTTCAGCGGCGTCTGGCCCGACGGCTTCCTGGTGGAAATTATCGAGAACCCGGCTCACCCCTGGTTTGTGGCAACTCAATTTCACCCGGAATTCAAGTCCCGTCCCAATCGTCCCCATCCCCTGTTCAGGGATTTTATCGGAGCGGCAAGGAAATATCAAAAGGATAAAAATAATAATTAGTGTTACAGATGATGTATTACAGATGATCACAGCTTTGGGGAAAACCAGGGCTGTTTTTTATTTAGGGAAGCCTTTTCCTTTAAAAGAAAAGCCCTGTTCCATGCCGGTATTATATCCTTGGGGGTTAGTAATTTAAAACACGGTGAATGATTTTGAAAAGGTTTTTAGCCCCTTAAAACAGGTTTCCCCCGGCAGGACCTTGAATAATGAAAAGTCTACATTTATTGACAGATTTAACCGCTCTTTGTTCAGGGTATCCTTTCAGGTAATTATGCATGCTATTAAAAAGTAGAGGGAGGAGGATTATTAGCTTGAGGAAAAAGATAATTGCAGCTTTGATTCTGGGTGCCGTCGCGATTTCCCTGGTTTATGCTGTTATCCGGCAGGAGGAGGTTAATTCTCCCGGCAGCGCAAGCAGTGATGGAGAGGTCGGTGTCATCTATATTGAAGGGGTTATTGCCGGGGGCTCGGGCAGCGGCGGGCTTTTTGGAAGTCTGGGAGGCGCTGAATCAATTGCTTCGCTGCTGAGAGAGGCTGCCCGGGACCCGGATTTAAAGGCCGTGGTAATCCGGCTGAACAGTCCCGGCGGGACACCGGCGGCTTCGCAGGAAATCGAGAAGGAAATCCAGAGATTAAAGGACTCCGGCAAAAAAGTGGTTGCCTCAATGGGGGATGTTGCGGCTTCCGGAGCTTACTGGGTTGCCGCCGGGGCCGACCAAATCGTGGCCAACCCCGGGACCATTACCGGCAGTATCGGCGTGATCATGGAGACAGCAAACCTGGCAGGCCTTTTCGATAAAATCGGCATCGACACGGAAACCTACAAAAGCGGCCCTTACAAGGATATGGGTTCTTCGTCACGCCCGGCAACGGACGGGGAGCGGGCTATTTTCCAGTCAATGGTCGACGATGTCTATGAACAGTTTGTTGCTACTGTAGCCCGGGGCAGGCACAGGGATGCTTCAGAAATCAGGCCCCTGGCCGACGGCAGGGTTTTTACCGGGCGGCAGGCCAAAGAGCTGGGGCTGGTGGACCGCCTGGGGGACTTTCATGACGCCGTTCTTTTAGCCGCTGAACTGGCAGGCATTGAAGGTGAACCGGCTGTCGTCAATCTAAGTCCTAAAAATTTTTGGTCGGAGTTTTTTAGAGGGGCGGGGGTCAATTCATTCCGGGGTTCCGGCTGGTTCACCCTGCCCGGGCAGTATGAAAAGGTGTACTCCCTAAATTTGCGTTAACGCCGGAAAGGAGAACAAAGTACATGAACGAAGAAATCCTGAGGGAGGGAGCAGAAAAGCGGACTGGTCCGGCCAGTACGGGAGTTTCGCCAGATTTCACCAGGCCGGACCAGGAGCAGGCGCAGTCTCTTGCTGCCGGCGGGCCTGAACACCTGCCGGCGGACCCCGGGCAGGAGGACGGGGAAGAGCGTTTCCCTGGTTTTTTGGAGCTTGTCTACGGAATTTTTTTTGAACCCCGCCCAACTATGCAAAAAGTCGCCCGAAAGCCGCCGCTGGGTCAGGCCGCGCTGCTTGTAACCATCTTGAACGCTCTGGGTACGGGCGCATGGTTTTTGACTTCCGCCAGGGTTTTGGGCCGGGAAACTGATACTTTGGGTTCCTTTGCTCCTGTATTGCAGGCGCTGATTCCATTAGGGGCCGTAACCGTTTTTCTCTGGGGTTATTTGAAGTGGTTTGTTTACAGTTCATTCCTGAGTCTCGCTGCCGAAATTTTAGGTGGACTGGGGAGGGCCAGGGGTGTTATGGCAGCCTCCGGCCTGGCGGGACTACCGGCTGTCCTGTTGGTTCCGGTGCAGCTTTTGACTTTCGGAGCCGGTTCTGATAGCCTGGCCGGAAACATGTTCCCAGGGTTGGCTGGTTTGGCTGTGGCAATCTGGAGCGCGGTTCTCAACGTCATAGGTGTCAGGGAGGTTCACAGCCTGTCTATAGGCCGCTCCCTGCTGGCTGTTCTAAGTCCTTATATGGCTCTGCTTGTTTTCTCTATACTACTGTTGGCGGCACTGGTAATGGCGGCGGCTGCCCTACCGTCCGGCGTTCCATTATGGAATTATTTTTAATCCAACATAGGTATAATTTTCATTTAGCGGGAGGGATTCCAAGCTAGCTGGCGAATACTTAGGCCCAGACTCTTCTTTTCATCGAGAGGTGAGAATAATGACTGGGGAAGCCTGCGATATTTTAATTGTTGATGATCAGCCCGGCGTACGCCGTCTCTTATTCGAGGCTTTTATTGATCAGGGTCTTCGTGTGGAAACAGCTTCAAGCGGTGCGGAGGCTATCCGGAAAACAATTGCAGCAACTCCCCTGCTTATTTTGCTTGATATTAAAATGCCTGGGATGAGTGGACTGGAAACATTGGAAGAACTGCAACGGATCAATCCGGAAATACAGGTTGTAATGATGACTGCCTACGGAGAACTGGACATCTTGGTCGAGACCAGGAGCAGGGGTGTCCAACATTATATTAACAAGCCCTTTGATTTGGATGAAGTCCGTTATCTGGTCAAGGGCTTGCTGATGGTGGAAAAGGACAGGCGGAAGCGCGCGAGGGAGACCGGTTAACTGCTTAACCCTTCGATTTCACAGTTCATTGTCTGCGGTAAAAAGAGGATTTCAATCCCTGGCGGCGAAGTATTACAATAGTCGATTGGGGCAACATATTCTTAAATGGTAGAAGTTATCAAGGGTCATCTGGTTACCGGCAAATAAGCCCCGTTTATCGCTAGGAGGGTTTTAAGCAATGCGTATTGATACAAACGCTGTGCTGGCCATGCGTTGCCCGGAATGTGGAAAAATGGAGTATCATGATTTTTCCCGGTTTTCCTTTTCCAGGGGTAAAGCCTTCCATATTACTTGCTCCTGCGGTGCCACCAAGCTGATTGTAAACACAAAAAACCTGAACTGTTACTGGCTTCAGATTCCCTGTGTAGTTTGTGAGACAAAACATCTCCTGGAGGTTTCCGGCAAATCACTCTGGTCCGGAAAGGTCATCAGTCTTTCCTGCCAGGAAACAGACCTTGAGTTGGGTCATATCGGCCCGAAGTCCAGGGTAAGCGAGATGACTGCCAGCTACGAGGATGAACTGGAAGCCCTGGTAAAAGAGTTCGGCTGCGACAGCTACTTCCATAATTCAAAGATCATGTATGAGGTCTTGAACTGCCTGCATGGTATTGCCGAGCGCGGCGGGCTGTACTGCCAGTGCGGCAATTACAAAATTGAAGTGGACATCTTTCCTGATCGTCTTGAACTTCAGTGTAAGAAGTGTGACAGTATCAATATTATTTATGCTGAGACGGAGGACGACCTCAAAGTCATTCAGCAAGTCGATACCATCGAACTTGCGCGGCACGGTTTTAAATGTCTGGACAGCCTTTCCAACACTTGTCTGGACAGTATTTCCAACCCGGGCAAACCAAAAAAAGCACGCCGCAAAAGAAGTAAGACATAATTTGTTGCTCCTCCGGCTATAATTTGAATAATTAATAAAAAAAGGAGGAGGCCAATTGGCTCTAGTACCGGTAACCGATTTGTTGGAGCGGGCAGAAGCCGGCGGTTACGCCGTAGGCGCCTTTAACTGCAACAATATGGAGATTGTCCAGGCCATCATCGCGGCCGCCGAAGCGGAGAACGCTCCTGTCATTATGCAGGCCAGCCAGGGTGCCATTAAATACGCCGGAATCGATTATATTGTAGCCATGGCCAGGCTGGCGGCGGAAAACACCCATGTGCCGGTGGCGCTGCACCTGGACCACGGAACAAGTTTCGAACAGGTAATTCAATGCATTCGCGCCGGGTTTTCCTCGGTGATGATTGACGGCTCCAAGCTGCCTCTACGCGAGAACATTGCCTTGACCCGCCGGGTGCTGGACGCAGCCCGGGCTGTGGGTGTTTCTGTGGAAGCTGAATTGGGGAAAATTGGCGGTACTGAGGACGACATTACCGTAAGCGAACGGGATGCTTTTTTTACAGACCCCGAGGAAGCCGGCGTTTTCGTTAACGAGACAGGTGTGGACTCCCTGGCTGTGGCCATCGGCACTGCCCACGGTCAGTACAAAGGAACCCCCGAACTGGATTTTCCCCGCCTGGAAAAGATAAAGTCCATCGTAAAAATTCCCATTGTCCTGCACGGATCTTCCGGAGTTCCGGATGAAGCCATCATTGAGGCTATTCGTCTCGGGGTGCGCAAGGTAAATATTGATACCAACATCCGCGAGGCGTTTGTCGCCGCATCCCGGCAGGTATTGGACGCCAACCCCAGGGAAATTGATCCACGCAAGGTGCTCGGTCCCGCCAGGGAGGCGGCAACCGGGATTATCCGGGAAAAAATTAGAATTTTCGGCAGCTCCGGTAAAGCTTAATTTAGGGTTTCCGGGGCGATCAAAAGCATCGTTTTCTGCCGCTATATATTTTAACGTCTTTTGCCGGATAGTATTGTAGTTTCAATTCCACAGGCTTGTCCAAGAGGTGAATAAATTAAGTGAAGCTCTTTATTGATACCGCCAATGTGGAAGAAATTCGTCAGGCTAATGCTTTGGGCGTGATCAGCGGAGTAACCACCAATCCTTCTCTCATTGCCAGGGAAGGTCGCAGCTTTATTGAAACGGTACGGGAAATAGCGTCTATTGTAGACGGGCCTGTCAGCGCCGAGGCGGTTAGCCTGGATGCGCCCGGCATGATCAGGGAGGCCCGGGAACTGGCCGCTATTCACCCCAATATTGTGGTTAAGATCCCGATGACGGCGGAAGGCTTGAAGGCCACCAGCCGTTTGAAGCGGGAAGGCATCCGCACCAATGTGACTTTGATCTTTTCAGCCAACCAGGCGTTGCTCGCAGCCCTGGCCGGCGCCACCTATGTCAGCCCCTTTTTAGGCCGGCTGGACGACATTAGCCAGGATGGATTGACACTGGTTGCCGACATTGTAGAAATATTTGACCTTCATCAACTTAAGTCAGAAATCATTGCAGCCAGCATTCGCCACCCTGTTCACGTCACCTCTGCGGCAAGATTGGGGGCGCATATCGCCACGGTTCCGTACAAAGTCATCATGCAGATGATCCATCACCCCCTGACCGAAGCCGGTGTGCATAAATTCCTTGAGGATTGGGAAACCGTCAAAAACAAATAAACAAAATTGATGTTGGTTTCCGTAACAGGTAAACTTGTTGTGACCTAAAAGCATAGATAGCTTTGCCTCTTCCTCGAAATACAGCAAAGAATTTCTGGAAGAGTTTTTTGTACTTGAAATAAAGGCTTAAGTGAGACATTAGGGTTTCCTCAAGAATACCCTGTTCTTGAGGAAAGGAAACCTTAGTAACGAGGAGTTATGCTATGTTTGTCGAGGGAGTTCTATATTTGAAGAGAAAGATAACTTCCTGGTTGCCGGAAGGCATCTGCGATTATTACAAAAAAGTCATGGAGATGCCCGATTCACCGAAAAAAATAGCCAGGGGGGTTGCTCTGGGCCTGGCCTTTGACTTCCTGCCCATTCCTGTGATCAGCATTCCACTCTCCTACCTGGTTGCCCGCATTACCCACTGCAGCCCGGCGGCGGCGGTGGCTACCGTAGTTGTTTTTAAGCTGGCAGTTCCGATTTTTTATACCTTGAATTTTCTTTCCGGCAGGTTGCTTCTGGGAGATTTGCCCGGGCCGGATCTGGTTTTCAGTGGTGATTCCCTGCTTACCCCCTTTCTGAACAAAATCATGGAGCACGGCTATCCATTTTTGCTGGGCAGCCTGATCAACGCAACTCTGATCTGGTTTGCGGTCTACACGCTCTTGATGTTTTTACTAAAAAGAAGAAGCAGGCGCCGGAGCACATAAAATCATTTAGCAATGGACATAAAGTATTTTAACAGACCACTTCTTGGGGGGGCTGCCTTTGAATTATGCGGACCTGGAAAGTAAAACCATAGCAGAATTGTACAAGATTGCAAAGGAACTCGAGCTGCCCGGCTATTATAAGCTGCGCAAGAAGGAATTGATTTTTGAGATAAAAAAAGCTCAGACAGAAAAACACGGCCTCTTGTTCGCCAAAGGTGTTCTGGAAATCCTGCCCGATGGATATGGCTTTTTAAGGCCCTTTCAATTTCTTCCCAGTCATGATGATATCTATGTTTCCTCTTCCCAAATCAGGCGTTTTGATCTTCGTACGGGAGACCTCGTGGCCGGCCAGGTGCGTCGTCCCAAGGAAAGTGAGCGTTATTTTGCCCTGCTGCGTGTTGAACAGGTTAATGGTGTTGACCCGGAAAGTACAGATATCAGACTTCATTTTGACGGGCTTACCCCTCTTTATCCCCTGCAGCGGATCACCCTGGAAACCGATCCGGAAAAACTGTCAACCAGGATAATCGATCTCATTGCCCCCATCGGTAAGGGACAGCGCGGCTTGATTGTCGCTCCGCCCAAGGCCGGTAAAACAATTCTCCTTAAAGAAGTGGCCAACAGCATTACCAGGAATCACCCTGAAATGGTTCTTATGGTACTCCTCATAGATGAGCGTCCCGAGGAAGTTACCGATATAGAGCGTTCCGTGAAAGGCGAGGTGGTCAGTTCCACCTTTGATGAGCCTCCTGAAAACCACGTCAAAGTAGCGGATATGGTTCTGGAGCGGGCCAAGCGGCTGGTGGAGCATAAACATGATGTGGTGATCCTTTTGGACAGTATCACCCGTCTGGCCAGGGCCCATAACCTGGTGGTTCCCCCCAGCGGCCGCACCCTTTCCGGGGGTGTGGATCCGGCCGCCTTGCACAAGCCCAAGCGGTTTTTTGGAGCTGCCCGCAATCTGGAGGAAGGCGGCAGCCTGACGATTCTGGCCACTGCCCTGGTGGAAACGGGGAGTAGAATGGACGATGTGATCTTTGAAGAGTTTAAGGGCACCGGAAACATGGAGTTAATTCTGGACCGGCGCCTTGCTGAGCGAAGGCTTTTCCCGGCCATTGACGTTTTGCGTTCCGGGACGCGCAAAGAGGAACTGCTGCTGTCACAGGACGAGCTGGAAATGATCTGGCAGTTTCGCAGGGCTACCAACGGGGCCACCCCCTGGGACGCCATGGAAATGCTGATGGAGCAGATGAAACGTTCCAAAACCAACTACGACCTGCTGCATGCCTTTCGTCATCTGCGCCGGGCTGAGGCCAACGCCGGCGGGCGTTTCGATGCCGGACGTAAAGGGGGTAGCTGATCCTAAATTAATACCCAGGATCAGCTATCTTTAGAAGGCAGAAAGAATAAAGATGGCAGGGAGTGACATAAGAGCGGGAGTCCATAAAAGGCAAAAAGTGTATAAATTTCACCTTTTCCGGCAAAACTACCAAATGATTTGCATTGAAGAGGTGATTTTTTCATGCTGATGAAATTGAATAAAAAAGCTCCGATCAGGCTCAGGGCGGTGCTTGCCATAATAACCATTTTTGTCCTCCTGACCTGGGCCGGACCGGCTTCAGCCCGCCTGGATGAATTGATCAGGGTGAACGTTCCCTATATCACCCCACCTGCGGCGGAGTTGGCAGCAGCCCAGCGTTTCTACGAGGTGAAAAGCGGCGATACCCTGACCGCTATTGCCGTCAAAAACGGTATTTCCATTGAAGCGCTGGCTGCCGCAAACAGGTTGGTGGATTGCGATAGAATCAAGGTGGGGCAGCTTTTAACTGTCCCCTCTGAGTACTTCACCCACCTTGTTCAACCGGGTGAAACAATGTGGGAAATCTCCAAAATGTACCGTGTTGAGGTGGCTGATCTTGCAGCTAGAAACGGGCAAGCAAACGCAGACAGGATCCTGGCGGGTCAGCGTTTAATTGTTCCGTGCAGGGACACCGTCCAGGAGTCCCGGTGGACGGCCTCCAGGGGGCTTTCGGCAGGCCCGTTTTCATGGCCATTGGTGGGCGCCATCACTTCTACCTTCGGTATGAGAGATGGAAGGCCCCACGAAGGGATTGATATTGCCGCCGAAGAAGGTACCCCCATCAGGGCGGCTGCTTCCGGCCGGGTGGTTTTTGCCGGCCCCAGGGGGACTTACGGCCTGGCTGTGATTATTGAACACGGGGGTGGGCTAAGCACGCTCTACGCACACTGTTCCAGAATTATGGTTGAAGTGGGCGACTCTGTGGGCACAAGCACAGTTATTGCCCTGGCAGGGAATACCGGCAACTCCAGGGGTCCGCACCTTCACCTTGAGGTTCAAAAAAACGGGGTACCTTTAGATCCCCTGACGTTATTGGAACAAGAGCGTTATTATGGATAAACCGCAGGGACTAAATAGTTAAAAGCCTCTAAAAGGCCGCATCAGCGGCCTTTTAATGTTCGCCCGGCAAATTTGCCGGACAGAGGGGTATATTAAGCTCGCACATAAGCAGCGGGGCGGTAACCAGTAAGCGGGGCCTTCACTGGTAACGGCGGGTCTTAAGGGATTCGGGTGGAAACGCCTTACCGCTAGCCGGAACTATTCAGGCAAGGGTAATCACTTTATCCCATCTATTAACCAGGGAATTTCTAATCCCCAGCTGATCAAATACCCGTCCTGTCGTCTGTTTAATAATGTCCTCTATATCCCTGGGGCGGTTGTAAAAGGATAGTACCGGGGGCATTATTACTACTCCGAGCCTCGAAAGCTTGAGCATGTTCTCCAGATGAATGGGACTCAACGGGGTTTCCCGCACCAGCAGGATTAACTTGCGCCTCTCCTTGATTGTTACATCGGCTGCCCGGTTGATTAAATTATCCGCGTACCCGTTGGCTATTGCAGAAAGTGTTTTCATACTACAGGGGGCTACCACCATTCCCTGATGCAAGTAGGAACCGCTGGCCGGCGGCGCCGCTATATCATTATTGGAGAACTCACGGCCGGCCAATTTTTGAATATCTTCCAGTTGATAATTCGTTTCCAATTGAATTGTCCTTTTTGCCGAATCACTAATAATTAACTGCGTTTCTATTCCAGCCTTTTTTGCTTCTTCCAGGAATTTGATGCCGTAAATTGCCCCGGTAGCACCTGATATTGCCACCACTATTCTAAACAAAAGACCGCCCCCTTTTTTTATGTAAAAATCTTTTGCTAACTGAACTGTTGAATATCTACCGGGTCAGGTACCCGGATGGAGCTGCATTCATCAAAAGACATCACTTAGTTAGTACTATTAAGCACTATTTATTAGAACCTTTTACTTTTCATAAAGTCTACCACGCAGGTAAAACCTTTTCTATATTCAAACAAGACAGGATCTGGGACAAGATACTGTCTAAAGCAGCAGTTGTTAACCGGGTGGATACAGTCCAATATGGCAGTTTCCAAAAACCTCTCCAGGCAAATAATGAAGAGATGCGGGTTAAAAGACTTTTACTGCATGACCTTATAAAACCGCACGGCCAGGATTTATGACTGTCGATATATGTCGAATTTATGCGCTATCTTTAGTCTCAAGTGTGTATGAGATAAGAACTCCTATTGGATAGTATAAAAGAATAGGATTCTAAGAAGTGTTCCAAAGTTGCCAAAGGGCAAACATTGAGCAAGCATATCTAAAATAGGACAATGTTCTACAAAATATACACTATGGCATATATTAATACCATCAATATTAATGTGTTATGTAATTTTTTTGCAAGCATTTAATGGAATTGATAGGTCAGAGCGCCCGATAAGGCGTTATCAGTACAATAAGATGATTATTTGCCTGGCTTAATGAAGTGGAAAATCGGGGGATACTGTTCGATGGGGTAGTACATCGCAAAATATTCTATCCTGTTTGACTATAGCAAAGGTTATTTTTGCGTGTTAAATTTTATGCAGTTAAGCAATTAGGAGGAGTTAGTGTCTGTAAATATATCGTCCCATTAGGATATTGACAACTCTTAAGTGTAATGTAATTTGTATCTGGTTAAGCATATGCAATGATTACTGCAATTTTTAACTGTCCTTTCAAAAGGCAAAAGATTTAGGGTTGGTAAGGCAAATAATGAGGTTAGTTAAGAATAAGTAGATTGAAGAGGTGGTGCTATGACGGTTTAAGCTGGGCAAGGGTTTAAGTCCAGCCAATATAAAACATATGATATGGGAAAGAAAAAAGTTAACAATCTCGGGAAAGGCACAGGTGTTAAACCAAAGTGACCCCATGAAGCTCAGTCAAGGAATGCCTGTCAAGTATTTTGAAATTTGTATTGATACTGATGCGCGGGTCAGGATGACGGAACCGTACAAGCGTGGGCCAGTGGCGCCGCGGGTAAAAGTGATCCTGGCAACTTTGGGTACGGGGAACTCAAGCCCGGGCATATTCCTACGAGCACTGGATTATGCAGCAGTACTTGAGCCCTGGAGTAAAACCATTGAGTCTTAAATGAAAAATTTAACAAAGAGGTGGTTACGCAGTGTATCGTGATTTGCGTGATTTTTTAGCTAAATTAGAACAAGAAGGACAGCTTGTTCGTATTAAAGATGAAATTTTACCGGAACCGACTATCCGGGAAATTGGCCGTGCAGCCGTAGATTTACCCAACGGCCCGGCAGTCATTATTGAAAACATCAAAGGTCACCCCGGCAAGAAGGTGGCCTTAAACGTCCATGGTTCCTGGGCCAATATCGCTCTGATGATTGGTATGGACAAAGACACTTCAGTTAAGGATCAGTTCTTTAAGTTTCTCGAGTTATGGGACAAATATCCCGGCGAAGTCAAGTTTATAGATAAGGACAAGGCACCCTGTCACGAAGTCGTAATTAAAGACAACATCAACCTTGTTGAGATGCTGCCGATGTTCAGGATCAACAAATGGGATGCCGGCATGTTTTTCTCCAAAGCATCGGTAGTTACGAGAGATCCGGATGATGCCGGCAACTTCGATACCCAAAACGTCGGCACCTACAGGATGCAGGTGATGGGCAAGGACCTGGTGGGTATTCAGGCTCTGGGCTTCCACGACATTGCCAGACATATCACCCATGCGGAAGAGCAAAACAAGCCGCTGCCAATCGCAGTATGTCTGGGCGTCGACCCGGTGCTCACCTTTATGGCCAGCACACCGATTAATTACGATCAATCAGAATACAAGTTTGCCGCGGCGATTAACGGCATCCCCATGGAGCTCACCAAAGCTTTAACCTGCGATCTTGATGTACCGGCCCATGCCGAGTATGTCCTTGAAGGTGAAATTCTTCCCCGGGTACGGGTACCGGAAGGGCCATTCGGCGAATTCCCGGGCAGCTATTCGGGAACCCGCCTCCAGTCACAGTTCAGGGTGAAGTGCATTACCCACCGGAAAAACCCCATTTTCGAGAACCTCTTTATGGGCCGTCCCTGGACCGAAATTGACTACCTGATGGGTCTTAATACCTGCGTGCCGCTTTACAAGCAGATGAAAGAAACCATGCCTGAAATAGTAGCCGTCAATGCCATGTATCAACATGGTTTAACAGCCATTGTTTCCACCGGCAACCGTTTCGGCGGCTATGCCAAATCAGTTGCTTTCCGCATGGCTTCCACGCCGCACGGCATTTCCTACTGTAAGAACATTATCCTGGTTGGCCCTGATGTCGACCCCTTCAACCTGGAACAGGTCATGTGGTCCCTATCTTCCAGGGTGCGTCCCGCTAAAGACGTTATTGTTGTTCCCAACACGCCCGGCATGCCGCTTGATCCCACCTCGGAACCTGCCGGTATGGGAGCCAAGTTCATTATTGACGCCACCGAACCCACTGCTCCGGACGTGGTCCTGCGTGACACCAGGTTGATTGATAATCCTGATTCAAAAGGTTTTGAGAGGTTAATTGCCGATCTGCAAAAGGCAGCAAGTAATAAATAGTTGCCAAATATATTACGAGTTTTACTAAAAGGAGGATATATGCATGAAGTGTGTGCGTTGTTTAAATGATACCGCAGCTAAATTTGCTGAAGCTCCGGATAAGAGTGGGGCCTGGGAGATGTACATCTGCAGCAAGTGTAATTTTTCCTGGCGTAATACTGAAGAGGAAGATGTAATTACTCCGGAATTGCGTGAACCTAAATTCCAGCTAACCAATGAAGATATAGCAAATCTGCAAATTCTGGTGCCGGTTCCACCCCTGCGCAAGTAAACTGTCCCTTTCGTAGGATTATTCGAGTATTTAATGCGTTGGGTATTAATTTAAGATAAGATAAAATAAAACCTATTTGGTCTTTCAAACATTTAATTGTCGCAAGAATGTTTAAAGTGTCCCCGTGTAAACCAATTCCTCCTCTCAGGGAAATGGATGGGGATTGATGGGCCATCTGAAAAACTTAATAGATTTTCAGATGGCCCTTTTTTTTTAAAATTTATCAGAAAATGAAGCTGGCTATCATGGAACAAGGCAAAATAATTATTCATAAGCAAATTTAGGCTTTCCATGGGTGATGACATACCGGTTTTTGTTCGCGAAAGACCGAATGCAATTCATCAAGGTGGTCTCTACGTAAGAGCGAAGATAGCATAAGTATTTATACAAACCACACCTGCGATTCGCGAAGAATTACTCTGGCTACAAGAACTGATACCGCTCTACCCCAACACAAGGTGTTTTTAGTAGGTTAGATAAACAAATAATGCCATAGAAACGCCAAAATTACTGAAGCAGCTCAGATTTGTACAACAAGAGTTTAGTTGTGTGCTTGTGATGACTCCTGTCAATATTAGCGATGATTTGACGCGGCATTATAAAGTTTTGGTCAGTCAGCTTTATATTCTGCATAAATATGATCTTGTCTCATTTATTCTCAAAAAATTCAGGAATTTACCGTGTTTAATGATATAATGATAGCAGATTCAGACAGCTCATAATAGGATGGGGGTGAGTCTAATCGGTATTAAAGAAATGCAGATGGAAACAATGCTTAGATTGCAGGCGGGATTGGGTAAGAATTACTTCAAGGATAAGCGTGTACTAATTCTTAATGCCAAAGCAATCGGAATTCTGCGCAAAGATCTGATTTATACCCTGGGTATAGAAAAAGCTAAGGGATTTTTAATCCGTTTCGGTTTTAACAACGGTTATCAGGATTTTGAAAACTCTGTAAAAAACCTCCCCCGAAACGCAAAAAATGACAGATATCAAATGGCTATAAATTTCCACAGGTTTATTGGAATGGCTAATGTCACCCCTCATTTGCACCATCGGGATGACGCCAATCATACCTGGACATGTGAAGGCACCTGGCATGATTCTTACGAAGCAGAGCACCACCTCAGGCATTTTGGTTCTGCAACAGAACCTGTATGCTGGACGCTGGTCGGCTACGCCAGCGGGATTATGTCGGCATTGTTTGGTGAAAGGGTAATTATTAAAGAAGTGTCCTGCGCTGCTATGGGTGACCAGTGTTGCCGTTATGTCGGCAAGAAGCTGTCTGACTGGGGTGAGGAAATTACCCCCGAGTTGCAATACTACCATGGAACCACTCTGGGCCATGGGACGGAGTGGCCGCATACCAGTATCCAGGAACAAAATGAGGCACTAAAACAATCACTGGCCATTCACGAGCAACTGACCCGAATGGTCTTAAATGGTGAAGAAATCTCAACAATTACAAGCATGGTAGGCAGGATTATGGGTGCGACACTGATTGTGGAAGACCATTCTTTTCAGCCGGTTGCCTATTATTCACCCACTATTTCAACTAAAAAAAATCCGACCACACAGGCGCCTTTTTCAACTAAAGATATTATCGGCGACTGGCGCTTGCGCCACCTGGCCAACACTTTAATCCAGGAGAAAAAGCCTGTCAGGCTCCCGGCGGAACTGACCAGGAAAACAGTATCTCAGTTTATTTATCCAATTGAAATGAAACAGGAAGTCCTTGGCTATGTCAGTGTTTTCAAACCCGTATATAATCTGACAGAGCATGAAAGAATGACTATGGAATACGTGAATTCCGTCTTTGCCCTAAAAATGATGCAGGACCGGACTGTGGCTAAAACGGAAACCCGCTTGATAGGTGACTACGTTGTCGAATTAATTGAAGGCAATTTCAAATCTGAAGCTTCTATTATTGAAAGAGCACGCTGTATCGGTTACAATCTTAAACTGCCCCATCATGTACTTGTAGTTGAACAGGACCGCAGGAAAGGTTCATCCGAACGGTACGGGCGGGGCAGAATACAGGATGCCGGTTTCAAAGAACAGATTTGTGAAGCAATTAACAGAGAGCTTAATATATATAATAAGTCCGGCACGGTGACAACCAATTTTCAAGAAATTATTATGCTCGTTGCTCTGGAAAAGAACGGAACATCCGCTGCAACCACCGAACTGGCGCGGAACATTCAGAAGCTGATTGCCAAACAGTTTTCAGTTACCGTTTCAATTGGTATCGGCCGGGTTTGTTATAAGCCCAGGGATTTTAGCCGGTCTTATCAGGAAGCCCAGTGGTCGCTTAAAGTAATCAGAGGGTTAAACCAGGAAAATATGGTCATTTCCTTTGAAAATTTGGGTACGTTTGGACTCCTGTTTAACGCTGCCAATCATGAAGACCTGCTGAATTTTATGCAGGGACAACTGGGCAAATTGCTGGAATACGACACTAAGTACAACAGCCAGCTTGTAGAGTCACTGCATCATTATTTTAACTGCAACGGCAATATTAAAGAGGCCGCCGAAGCTGCAGCCTTGACCATAAGCGGTTTTAAGTATCGCCTCAAAAAATTATGTGAAGTAGGCAGCTTTACCCTGAAAGATCCGAATAAAAGATTTGATTTACAGTTAGCTTTGAAAATATGGTGTTTAATTAAAGGGAATTGAACTCAATATGCCGGGTTATTGTAACGAGATACAAGAGAAGAAATAATCTCTGGATTGGCGCTATGCTCTATAATATCTGGAGGCGTTAATAGTGAAAGAATATGTAATTCTGGTAGATGAAAAGGATAATATGATTGGAACTGCTGAAAAAATAAATGCACATCTAGAACCAAAACTGCACAGGGCGTTTTCAATCTTTGTTGTCAACTCTTATGGTGAATTGTTAATCCAGCAGCGCGCCGGGAACAAGTATCATTGTCCGGGTTTGTGGGCGAACACCTGCTGCGGCCACCCGCGGCCGGGTGAATCCCTGGATTCAGCCGTGCACAGAAGGCTGCAGGAAGAGATGGGCTTTGATACGGATCTGGAGGAAATATTTTCATTTACCTATTATTGTGAGTTTGATAATGGTTTGGCGGAAATGGAATACGATCATGTTTTTATAGGGAAATGGGATGGAACGCCAATAGTTAATTTTGAGGAGGTTGCTGATTACAAGTGGGTCTCAAAGGATTTTTTAAAGAAAGATATTGAAAAAAACCCGGAAATCTATACCACGTGGTTCAAAATCGCCTGGGAAAATTTGCTGGATAAAATAGGGGACAAGTCCTGATGAATCCACTTGTAGCTTCATTTTTTTACTTCATCTACCCTGAAAAGTTTTATTCTGGCTATGTTTTTTGAAATTATTGAGATCTTTAGAAGAGACCTTTGAAATAAAATAACAAACTGTATCTGCCTGGAACCATATTGTTTGCCGGCGCTGAAAAATACACTATAACATATATTACTACCATTGGTACTATTATATGCTATAGTGTATTTTTGCTTTGAATATTTTTATTATCTTAAAAAGCAATTTACTATTAAACTAGTATATTATATAATAAAAGAGTCAGTAATATAAGAATATTACTAACCTTTTTGATCTAACCAATTCTCATTACTCACCTTGGGTTTCCGGCGAAAAGCAGGTAAATTTGATTTTGCCGCTTTAGTTGTCTGGATTTTTCTTGATTTGTTTTCGCCCCTGTAGAGATAGTTTCAAACATCGTGCTACCGGTACTCCACCCCAAGACATGTTCCAACCACTGATTCTAACTGAAATTTTCGGACAACATAAAGCGCACGCGTTATTAATAAAAGAACTGGTGCAGGTTTACTAAAAGAGAGCAGGAGGGGGATATTGATGGAAATGCATCAGTTGGAATATGTCCTGGCCGTGGCAAAATACCAAAATTTTACACGCGCTTCAGAAGTATTGAAGACATCCCAGTCTTCACTTTCCCAGCAAATTATTAAACTGGAAAATGAGCTGGGCATCAGTTTGTTCGTAAGAACAACCCGGTCTGTACAGCTTAGCCCGGCAGGAGAAGAGTTTGTCAAACATGCCAGACGAATAATGTCAGAAGTAATTGAGGCCCGGCGGTGCATCTACGAGTATACATCCTTCGAAAAAGGCAACCTGACGGTAGGAATCATACCTGTTGTGGGGCATTACCGTTTACCTAATCTGCTCTCATCATATAAAAAAAGCTTTCCCAGAGTAATTCTGAACCTTCTGGAAAGACAGTGCAATGAACTCATACCCATGATAAATTCCCACGAAATTGACGCGGCTTTTGTTCATCGGACATGCGAGGATCCCAATTTGCAATTTACCCCGTTTGTAACCGATCAGATGGTTATTGTGACCAGTGAACGGCATCCCTTTGCCGACAGGAAATCAATAAACATAAAAGAATTAGAATATGAAAAATTCATTGTTCCACCACCAACTTCCGGCTACAACCAAGACTTTCAGAAAGCCTGCCGGTCTGCAGAATTTGAACCCGAGATTATTCTAACCTGCTCTTCGGTTAAAACAATCCTTGGTTTGGTCCGTGAGGACCTCGGCGTTGCAGCGCTGCCAGCCGGTGTTGCCTCAATGGACTGGGGGTTCGGCACAAAAAATTTAAATCTTATACCTGCAATAAACTCAACTATATTTTTGGCCACAAGAAATAAAGACTTGTTTCCAACACTCAAAGAGTTTATAAAATTTACCTCAAAGTGGAGTCAAAAACAGACAAACCCGGACCATTATAAATTCATACCATTCAAATTAACTATCTCGGGACAAAAGTTAAAATCAGGTTAAATTCCTGTCTTAGGAACAGGAAAGAACGGGCTTGAACTTCATTAAGATCCTGTCCGGTTGTAATTTGCACAGCACTCTAACGAAACAGACTACAACCAGGCTACCAGCATGTCCCAGGCAATTTTCAGCCATGCTGTGTAGGCATCCGGGCGCCTTTCCATGTCTTTTTTTAAGTGTTCCTTTGAGATCCACCGGTAATCAGCAACCTCTTTCTTATTCCTTTTCGGTGTGCCTTCCCATTTCCCCACGAAGACATGATCATATTCCATCTCTGACAATCCATTTTCAAACTCAGCTTTATAAGTGAAGGAGAAGAGCTCCTCCAGCTCTGTGTCAAAACCCATTTCTTCCTGCAGCCTTCTGTGTACGGCTTCCTCCAGGGATTCGCCCGGCCGCGGGTGGCCGCAGCAGGTATTCGCCCATAAACCCGGACAATGATACTTATTCGCGGCACGCTTCTGGATCAACAACTCACCCCTGGAGTTGAATACAAAAATGGAAAAGGCCCGGTGCAGTTTTGGATTTTTGTGGGCAGCGATCTTTTCAGCAGTGCCAATCATGTGATCATTTTCATCCACCAGAATTACATACTCATTATCTTTCCTGGTTTCTTTCACAGCCCCACCTCCAGATCCTTAGGAAGATATACCTGAATCGGAACAAGTTTTTGGCTTTGCCCGAACTATTTAACACCTTTTCTTAAAAAACACCACCAAAGCTATGGCGCCCGGGATGGGGAATTCCCCACCCCGGAACAACAGCGTGCCGGTCCTTGCCATAGCTTTGGCTATAGAGCCAAAAGCAACCACACTGGAGTCCTTATGACTTTAAACAATCC